>JAABUK010000699.1_pt1 | contig 68467 bp, 55 predicted proteins | sample 5559141 | NCBI WGS metagenome assembly JAABUK01 (sample SAMN10711869, study PRJNA513367) | rock metagenome | isolation source: Antarctica rocks | place: Antarctica: Victoria Land, Pudding Butte nord | collected 2016-01-03 | reverse complement strand
CGGAGCCGCGAGCTCAAGGCCGACAGCTTCTTACGACTGCAAGACTTCGCTGATTTTCTGCGACAGCTGGGCCTCGCCCATGTAGCCCACGGCCTGGTTCACGACCTGACCGTCCTTGAAGAAGATCAAGTTCGGGATCGAATACACGCCGTAGCGCGCAGCCAGATCCTGGTTCTCGGTCACGTCGCACTTGACAACCTTGAGCTGGCTGGTGAACTTCTCGGCCACGCGATCCAGAACCGGCGAGAGCATCTTGCACGGCTGGCACCACTCGGCCCAGAAATCGACCACGACCACCTTCGAGTCGCCCAGCACTTCGCTCTCGAAGTTGCCCATCCCAACAGCTGCTACTTCCGACATCTGTATCCTCCCACGCCCGTGTGGACGCTCGCTCTTCCCGGTTTTTAGCCTCAAGTACTTGCACCTTTACTTGCACCTTCCAGGCACAAGAGGCTGCAGCCTCAGCCACGCCCGCCGGCCGCTCTTGAAGCCGCTTCAGCACGAGGCTGAGGCGCTCTGTGCGCCTCTGTGGGGCTGGCGGCGCGCGTGCCTCGCGAATCGCCGTGAGCCTGCGCTCGGTGAGCCTGCGCCAGTTCTGAAAACAGCACATCCAACGCCAGAGGCGCGTTGGCGTTGCGCAAGATATAGTGACGGGTTTTGCCGATCCGGTCAAGCCCAGCCGCCCACGCCGCCGCGCCGCCGCCCGCCTCCTGACCCTGAGCTGAAGCCTGAGCCGAAGCCAGGCCCGCGATCCAGCGAGCGCGGTAGCCGCCCGCCAGCTCATCCAGAAAGCGCGCCAGCTGCGAGCGCACCAGCGTGCGCGCCAGCTTCTTGTCGTCGCTGCCGGCCTCCTCGCCCGCCCGCGCGATGGCGTCTTCCTCGCCCCACGCCTCGGCCAGCTTCTGCGCGCTCTCGGACAGCGCCAGGAACCCCCACGGCGCGGCCTGCTCGATGCGCCGCGTGAGCTCAAGTACTTGCTCGGCTCGCGAAGGCCGCGACGCATCCTCGCAAAGCACAGCCGCCTGCCGCCACGCCAGGCCGGGACGCCCGCCGCCAGCCTCAACCGCGCGCGCCAGCAGAGCCGGAGCCAGCTGCGGGAAGTGCTCGGCCAGCCAGGATTGAATGTCGCGAGGCGAGGCCAGCCCGAGCTGGAGCTGCCAGCAGCGTGAGCGGATCGTTGGGAGCAGGTCGAGCGGGCGGTCGGTAATCAGGACGATTTTGACTCCGCTGCCGGGCTCTTCGAGCGTCTTGAGCAGCGTGTTCTGCGCCTCGGGAGCCAGGCGGTCGGCCTGGTAGATCATCATCACCTTGCGTTCGCCGACTGTTGGGCGGTAGCCCGCTTCGGCCACGAAATCGCGCGCCGCGTCGATCAGAATCGAGCTCGAATCCAGGGCCTCGGGCGCGCGCTGCGGGTTGCTCTTGTTGATGATCGGGCGCACCACGCGCAGGTCGGGAAACGTCTCGACCTCGACTTGGTGGCAGGTGCGGCACTTGAGGCACGGCGCGGGCAGGCCGTCCACGATGTTGGCGCCGGCGTTGGGGCACAGCAGCAGCTGAGCCCAGGCGCGCGCCAGCGTCCACTTGCCAGTGTGGGCCGGGCCCGAGATGAGCAGCGACTGCGGCACGCGGTCCGAGGCAAAGGCCCGCCTCAGCGCGTCCCAGCGAGCCGCGTGGCCAACGAGCCCGAGCGTTTTTTCTTCCATGCGTCCTAACAATGCCCGAAGCTGCAAGTACTTGCGGCTTCGCGCGGAATCTGCGAAATCCTACGAGGCCGCGTCCTTGAGCTCGATGACGTAGTTGCGATAGGGAGCCTCGCCGATGTTGGTCAGCTGCTGGTGCACGGTGGGCTTCTCTTGAGCCGAAGGGTCGTGGAAGACGACCAGGTTCTGCTCGTAATTGACTTCGCGCGCATCACTTGGATCGTTGGGATTTCGATGGCGCAAGTGGCCGCCCTGAGCCACGATGAAGCAGAAGGGCAGCGTGTGCTCGTGCGTGGCCAGCGACTCGCCGGGAGCCAGAGCCAGGTCCCAGACGCGGATGCGCTCGTTCTCGAAGAGCAGCCGCGTGCCGACGTTTTGGTTGGGCGTGTTGTCTGTTTGCATGAGGCAACAGCTTACAAAAAGGCGCGCCTCCAGTCGCCGCCCCAGCGCCTCCAGTCGCCGTCCCATCGCTGCTTGAAGTCCACCAGCCAGCGCCCGCCGTGCTTCACGATCTTGAAGCGGAAGCGCCCTCCGGGGCCCTCGTCCACGATGAGCACAACCATGTGCGCGCACACCTTCTCCTTCTCCGCGTCCACGATATGCACCCGGCTCGGGTCGCAAGCCGCTCGTGTTGTTGACCCACAGAGTTTGCAGCAGAGCCATCGGACGCAGGTGATCGAGCCCAGCATTCGAGATGCGTGTGCCGCCCAAGTTCAGCCACTCCAGCCAGCTCAGGTGCGCGATGAAGGGCAGAGCCGCATCGCTCAGCCCGGTGTCCTCCAGCCACAAGTCCGTGAGTTTGGGCAGCGCGCCCGCGCCCGAGAACTGTTCCAAATCGGCTTCCTCAAAGGCGCAGCCGCTCAAATCGAGGCGGCGCAAGTACTTGAGGCGCGCCAAATCGCTCAGGTCATCGCCCGACAAAGAACTGCTGTGGAAATGCAAAGTCCGCAGGCGTGGTAGGTTCGCCAGATCGCTTAACGAGCCCGTCGTGAAGCGGCTGCCGGACGCGAACCTGATCTGCTTGGTTGCTGCAAGCTGAGCTAATCCCTCGACATCGGCGCGGCTCCACTGGGTGCGCTGAAGCAGGCGCGCGAGCTTCTCGGCCTGTAATTTTCGGATTGCCATGCCTGGAACGTCACGAGCCTAAGCCGCCACGCCTACGGCTGCAAGTACTTGCTCGTGCACTTCTGGCACGCCCGGCGCGGCGTCCATGACGACGATGCGCGCGGGCTCGCGCGCGGCTTGCTCTAAAAAGGCTTGGCGCACGCGCTCCTGGAACCCCAGCCCGCGGCTCTCGATGCGGTCGCTGTGGGCGCGCTCTTGGGCTCGCCTCTGCTGGGCCAGCTCAACGGGGACATCGAAGAGCAGCGTGAGCCCAGGCGCCAGCCCAGCGGTCGCGAAGCCGTTCAGCGCGCGCACGAACGATTCATCGAGCCCGAGGCCCGCGCTTTGATAGGCCAGGGTCGAATCGGTGAAGCGGTCGCACAAGACCCAGCAGCCGCGTTCGAGAGCGGGCCGGATCAGGGCCTGGACGTGCTGGGCGCGCGAGGCCGCGAACAGCAGCAGCTCGGCGCGCGGCGCGACCTCCTCGTGCTCGCGGGCGCTGAGCAGCAACTCGCGCACTTCCTCGGCCAGGATCGTGCCGCCCGGCTCGCGTGTCGAGACGACCTGGCGCCCCAGGCCAAGCAGGTGCTCGGCGAGCAGGCGGGCCTGCGTGCTCTTGCCGCAGCCGTCGATGCCCTCGAAGGTGATGAACATAAGCAAGCTTGAGCCGCGAGTTGTCAGGGTTGCGCTGGGTGACGAGGCCGCGCACTGCTTTCAGACGCCGCTGTAAACGCCGCCTGCGCCCAAGCCTGCCGGCTTGCTGCGAGAAGCCGCTGCGCAGGCTGCGCAGGCTGCGCAGGCTGCGCAGGCTGTGCGGCGGCTTCGGGTGCTTCCGCGAGCTGAGTTGAGCCGGGCTGAGCCCGGTTCAGCCCAGCTTGGCGAGGGCTTGCTGGATGCCGGGGTGCCCTGGGCTTAGCTGCAGTATCTTGGTCCAGGCGCGGCGGGCGGCCTTGAAGTCGCCGCGCTGCTTGGCTGCCGCGCCCTGGTTCCACAGCTCCTTGAGCCGCTGCGGTGGCACGGACGCCACCGAGCCTGGAGCGATGACGGGAGACGAGATGACGACTTCGTTGCGCCCGCCGCGCCGCCCCGGAGTGCCTTCCAAGCCATCGGGCGGCTGGATGGGAGTCGGCGCGCCCTTGACGGGAGCCATGCGCGGCGGCTGGCCCGGCTTGGACGGCGCGAACTGAGGCGCGCCCGCAGGCAGGCCCGGAGGCACCAGGCCCACGCTCCCTGGACGTGTCGAGGCTGCCTTCTGCACCGCCGCCACGCTGCCGTGCTGCCGCGTCGCCACGGCCCTGGCCACCACAGCCGTGGTCTTGGTCGAGGTCGTGCGCGTGGCCGCAGTGGTGGAAGCGCCGCCCGGCTTGAGGACGGTGTGCGTCGAGGTCGTCCTGGTCGAGGTGGTCTTGGTGCCCGCGCCTGCAACCAGCGCAGCGTTGGGCTTTCCCGTAACGTCGGGCCTGGCGTGGTTGATGATGGGAGCCGGGGCCTTGTCGGGCGAGGCCGCCAGCTTTTTGCCCGGCCTGGGGTGCAAGACGGGCGCAGCCGCGTCTTGGGTGTCCTCGGGCGCGGCTTTGGGGCCGAGGAAGTGCCACGCGGCCAGGCTGAGCGCAACCAAGCCCAGCGCGCCGCCGCCCAGCAGCGCGGGCGAGACGGACTTTTTGCGGGGCACGTTGGTGTTCACCATGTCGCTCTGCTGCAGGCGCGCCTCGGCGTCGTGCAGCTCGGGCGGCAGCACGCTCGGGCTCTGCACGACGAGCGGGCTCTGCACGACGAGCGGCGCGGCAGGCTCGGCGTGGACGAGCGGAGCGTCCGGGCTTTGCGCGTTCTGCACGTCTGGATTGTGGGCGCTGCCGGTGTCCGGGCTCTTGCTTCTGGGTTTGAATAAAGCCATTGTGCTCTCCTGTTCTACAATTCCCGCTGCGCCCATTATGACAACGCGCGCGGCAAAAGTCACGCGCCTGCAAGTACTTGCAGGTACTTGCGGCGGCTTGAGGCTTCAGCGGCGCACGCTGGGCAGGAAGCGCACGCGGCGGTGCGGCTCGCGGCCCACCGAATACGAGCGCAGGTGGAACCGCTCGGCCATCTGGTGCTGCAGGCGGCGCATGGTCTTGCTCTGCGGCCTCAAATCGACCGGCTCGCCCTGGCCCAGCACCCGCTGAGCCGCGTTGCGCGCTTCGAGCAGCGCCAGGTCGCGCGCCGAGAGGTTCTCCTCGCCCTGCAGCACATCGGCGAAGAGGTCGTTGAGCCGGGCCAAAATCTGCGCGTAGGTGTTGCCGCGCACGCTCACGATGGGCAGCTCAAGCTCGCGCGCCTCGCGCAAAAACGACGAGCTCGAAGTCACGCCCTGGCCCGAAAGCATCAGCACGGCGTCCGTGTCGTGCCAGGAGCGAGCGAGCACCACGCCCAGCCCAAGCTGCTTGATCGCGCGCGTTAGCCGCGAGCGCGACACGCCAAAGGGATACAGCCGCCGCACCTTCGAGGCGTTGAAGACTCCCGTCGCGAACTCATCCTCGCCCGAATCCTCGGCCTCAGTTTCCACGCCTTCGCCGTAAGCTGAGCTCAAGGGCGCGGCTTCCTCATCATCTTCAGGCTCGTCGGCCTCGCGCTGGGCAGCGGGCGTTCGCGGCGGCCCGACTTCCTCGTCGCGCGGTGGCTCGTCGTCGCGCGGGCGCTCGATGCGCTCGGCTCGCGGGCGCGGGCTGGGCTGAATCAGGTGCGGCGCCAGCGGCGAAGCGGAAGTACTTGCAGCGCCACGGGTTTCCCCCACGCGCCGCGTCGGGCTGCGCTCGATGCGCTCGGGGCGTTCACGCTCAGGGCGTTCTGGACGCTCGCGTTCGCCGCGCTGGGGCTGGCCGGGGCTTCCGTTGCGCTCGTGGGCTCGGGCGCGGCGCGGGCGCATATCGAAGCCGCCGTGCTCGCGCGGGCTTTCCTCGGGCTGCACCTCGATGTGGATGCGGCCTTCGGCGTCGCGCTGCCTGGTCTCGGGCGGCAGCGGCGTGCCGCGCAAAATCGCATCGACGACCTCGGCCACGGGGCGGCGCACCGTGATGCGCCCGCGCTCGACGATCTCGACGATGACATCGAAGGTCGGCGGCGACTTGCGCTCCAGCACGGTCTTCTGCGTGCCGCGCCGCCGCGCTTCCTCGTCCGAGAGCGTCACGCTGCCGATGCCGCCGATCAGGTCGCTCATCGAAGGGTTGAGCAGCAGGTTGTCCAGCGTGTTGCCGTGGACGGTGGCGATGAGTTGCACGCCGCGCTCGGCGATGGTGCGCGCGGCCAGAGCTTCTTCGGTGCGCCCGATCTCGTCGATGACAACGACCTCGGGCATATGGTTCTCGACGGCCTCGATCATCACATCGTGCTGCAGCCCGACGCGCGCCACCTGCATCCGCCGCGCGCGCCCGATGGCGGGGTGCGGCACGTCGCCGTCGCCCGCGATTTCGTTCGAGGTGTCGACAATCACCACGCGACGCTCTTCCTCGTCGGCCAGCACGCGCGCCATTTCGCGCAGCAAAGTCGTCTTGCCAAGCCCAGGGCGGCCCATCAAAAGCACGCTCTGGCCGCTGGCGATGAGGTCGCGCAAAATGTCCACGATGCCCGAGACCGCCCGCCCCACGCGCAAAGTGAGCCCGACCACCACGCCGCGCCGGTTGCGTATCGCCGAGATGCGGTGCAGCGTCGCCGGAAGCCCGGCGCGGTTGTCGTCGCCAAAGGCCCCCAGCCGCGACTCGACGAAGGCCAGCTCATCGGCAGTCACGGCAGCCGACCGCAAGTACTTGTGGCTGCCGCGCCGCTTGCCGCCCGCCTCAGCAGCGGCCTCAGCAGCGGCTTCGGGAGCAGCCAGGGGCGCGGGCGCGAAGCGGGCCTCGGGCTTGCGGCCCAGGTCCAACACGATCTCGATCAGGCCGGCGCGCTCCTCCAGCGTGATGGCGCGCGCCAGGTCCGAAGGCAGAATCGCCAGCAGCTCGTCCAGGTTGTCCGTGATTTCATACGGCTCGGGCGCTTCGAGAATCGTCTCGTTGGGGCACTCGTCAAGTGTTGGGAGAATCATGCGAAGGCGCGTGTAAATTCGGCTTGGCTTGGCTGGGCTTGGGCTCAGGTCAGGAGCCGCGCAGTTGGCGGACGGCGCGCAGGTCGGTCTCGATCATGGTGTCGATGTCGGGCGTTTCCAGGATGGTGGGCTTGTGGCGGGTTTTGTGGTGCTTCAGGATAGCGCGCATCCCGGCTTGGCCGATGGTGCCCTGGCCGATGTGCTGGTGACGATCCAGCCGCGAGCCGCGTTCGCCCTGGGCGTCGTTGAGGTGGATGACGCCCACGCGATCCCAGCCCACGATCTCGTCGAAGCGCGCGATGGTGCGGTTGACCTCGGCTTGGCTGGTCAGGTCGTGCCCGGCGGCCAGCGCGTGGCAAGTGTCGAAGCAGAAGCCGATGCGCGCGGGCGGCAGGGCCTCGCGCAAGTACTTGAGGTGCTCGAACGGCCCACCCAGGCAGGTGCCCTGAGCCGCCGTGTTTTCGAGCGCGATCTGCACCCTGGCCTCGGGCGTGGCCTCAAGTACTTGCTCCAGCGAGCGCGCCAGGCGCTCCAGCCCGGCGGCTTCGTCCGGCGTGATCGCGGGGCGGTGCGGGCTCTTATCGACGCGGCCCAGGTGCGCGCCGCAGTGCGTGACGAGCCAGTCGCAGCCCAGCATCTCGGCGCGCTCAACCTCGTCGATCATGGCCGCGATGGACCTGGCGCGCATCTCGTCCTCGCCCGAAGCCAGGTTGATGAGGTAAGAATCGTGAGCCACCAAGGGCATGAAGCCCGAAGCCGCCCACTCGTCGCGAAACTCACGCGCCGTGTTGGGGTCGAGCGGCTTGGCGTTCCATATTTTGGGCGACTTGGAGAAAATCTGCAGGGTGTCGCATTCGAGTTCGCGCGCGCGCTTGAGGGTCGCGGGCAGGCCCTTTGAGGTCGAGAGGTGAGCGCCGAGTGGCATAGGATAGTGCTGAGCCAGCAAGTACTTGGGGCTGCAGCTTGAGCTTCAAAATTCCGCTTGCGAGTGCAGCAGGGCGAAGCGGGCCACGTCGCGGCCCATTTCGCGCAGCCGCGCGTCGATGTCCTGGCTCTTGAGGCTGCCATCTTCGTTGAAGGCCTGGTAGGAGCCGGCGAGCGAAACCTGCTGCGGCAAGACCCAGGCGTGCAGCTGGCGCCCCACCGCCCGCAGGTGCGAGAGCGCGCTGGCCGCCCCGAGGCTGCCCGCAGCCACGCCGAGCAGACCGACCATCTTGCCCTCGAAGTCTGCGATGGAAAGCAAGTCCAGCGCGTTCTTCAAGACGCCCGAGAACGAGCCGTGATACTCGGGCGTCGCCCAGATCAAGCCCTGCGCCTCCCCAACAATCGCCTGCAGCCGCGCCACGTCCGGGAACTCGGCTGGGCTGAACTGGGCTCCGCAAAAGGGCAGCGTCCACTCGCGCAGGTCGATGAGGACGGTGCGCGCCCCGGCCTGCTCCGCTCCGGCCAGCGCGATCCGCAGCGCGCGCCGCGTCACCGAGCTTTCGCCCAACGATCCGCACAAGCCGGCCACCACAATCTCATCTGCTCGCTTCGCCATGCCCTCTATTTTATAGAAGAAGAAGACGCTTTGCGCCGCGCTTCAGCGGGTGACACCGCGCGAGCCAAGCCGTTAAGCCGCTGCGAGAAGTTGGGAGGCGCAAGTACTTGCCACGCTCAAGGTGTCGGGCTGGCGTTTCCACAGCGTTGAGGCGAGGCGAAGTGTCGCGATCCGAACCGAGTCCAACGCCTTGCGGATGGTGGCCTTTTTCTGTGGCCTTCAACTGGTTATACTTGGCGCGATCTTGTCAGGAAAAGCAAACGGAAAAGTAAAGGACGAACACCATGAGCAACTCGATTAACCCCACCCTGGCGCGCCGCATCGCGGTCTGGGCCGCCTTCGGAGCCTTCAGCGCGATCCTGGCCGCAGGCTGCAACGGCGGCAACAACGGCGGCCCCGGCATCACCCCGACCGCGACGCAAACCGCGACCGTGACCGGAACCGCTCAGGCCACCGCGATCACAACCGGAACCGCTCAGGCCACCGCGATCACAACCGGAACCGCTCAGGCCACCGCGACCAGGGCCGCCACGCCGCGCGCCAACAACACGCCGGTGCGCGTGCCCACTGGCATCGTCTACCCGACCTCCACGCCGCAGCCCACCAAGTAGTTCTCAGGCGCCTGCGCCTCACTCAAACGCCGCAGCATCTCTTGCTGCGGCGTTTTGGTGTCTGCGCCCGGCGCTGCAAGTACTTGCAGCGCCGGCGGCTGTTGAAGCGGATTCTCAGCGCGCTGGGCTGATGCGCGCGGCGATGTCGCCCTCGAAGTCGGGCAGCGCAAGCGCCAGGCCCGCCTTGCCCGCGCGCACCTTCTGCTCGCCAAGTACTTGCCCCGTGCTCGGGCTGCGCCACTGCACGATGTAGGCGCCGCTCGCCAATTCGGGCAGCGTGGCCTGCCCTCCGTGCGCGCGGCTGGCCTGAGCCGCGCGGCCCCGTGGCCAGGCGAAATTGGCGTCCACGGCCCACAGCAGCGTGCCGGTTCCGTCGCCCAGCGCGAAGGCCTCCAGCGGAGTGGCCTGCTGCGGAACCGAGGAAGGCAGCGCGCCTTCGAGCCGAGCCCAGTCCAGGAAGAGCCAGTCGCCGCCGGGATTCTCGACCTCGATGTCGGCGCGGCCCGCGTCCAGAGCAACCGCGATGTCCTCGTTGTATTCGTTGTTGCGCTCGTAGCCGCCGTCCTTGTTGGGCAGCGCGCGCCGCAGAAGCTCGCGCCCGTTCTCTCGCACCACCAGAACCGCCCCGTTCGAGACCGAGTTGAGGTGCAGAACCAGACGCGCGCCCGTTTTAAGATTGGCCTGGATGCGCCACGGCGCGCGCTGCTCGGGCTTGCCCGTGCCGTGCACGAAGCCGTTGAGCGTTGAGTTCTGGCCGTCGCCCGCGCGGTTGATGATGGCCGGGCCGTCCGGCTGGCCGCCCCACGAATCCAGCAGCGTGATCTTCTCGTCGAACGCAAGGCCCGTGGCCTCGGGCGCGCCCAGCTCCTCCTTGAACTGCGGCGTCTGGACAGGGCGCGGCGCCCACTTCTCGCCGCCGAAGCTCGCGGGCAGGAAGGCCTTGAGAGCCGCCCACATCGGATACAGGTTCTCCTTGTGCGTCTCTTCCCACCACCAGGGCATGGCGGTTCCCGCAGCGCCGCCGAAGACGCCGCCCCAGATCGCCTGGTGCAAGCCGCGCCGCAAAGGGTCGGATTCGGAGCTGCCGCTGCGCCCATCGGTGCCGAACTCAGCGATGACAACAGGCTTCTGATAGGCCGTCGGGAAGCGGCTGCCGACCTCGCGCGCCATGCTGAGCACGCCCTTGCCCTTGCCGCTCCAGTTGCCGTACCAGTGCCAGTTGGCGTAGCTGAGCGAGGGCAGCCGCCACATCGCGGCCTGCTCGCCAGCCGAGCCGAAGCTGGTGGTTTCGAGGTGGTGGTAGGGGTCGATGCCCTGCAAGTACTTGGACTGGCGCTCGTGCCAGGCCACGACATCAGGCGGGTTGAGCTTGAGCGCGTCGCGGTTTTCCTGACGCGTCTTGCCCTCGTCGCCGTAGACGTTGTTGATCTCGTTGAAGAACTGCCACGACAGCAAGTTGGGAAACGCCGCGTAGCGAGCCACCAAGTAGCGCAGCCGCTTGCGATACAAAACTTCTGCGGCGGGCTCGGTGAAAAAATCGTTGGGCTTGTCGCAGGGGCCGCCCGTGTTTTTCTGGTAGGCGTGGCGCGTCCACCAGTCGTTGCCGCCCCACATATCGGGCTGGGTCTGGAAGATGCCGTGGTAATCCAAACACAGCATGACGTGGATGTTTTTCCGGCGCGCCTCTTCGAGCACAGTGTCGAGCCGCCACAGCCGCTCCTGGTTGTAGTTTTGGCGCTCCTCGGGCAGGAACTCGGCTCCGAAAGAGTTGTTCCACATCCACAGCCGCGTGTAGTTCATGCCCGCGCGCTGCATCCTGGGCAGCCAGTCGTCGTAGTCGAAGGTGCCGCGCGCGCCGGGCCAGCAGGCGTTCTCGCCCAGCAAAGGCAGCGGGCTGCCGTCGTCTGTTTGGAAGTAGCGCGTGTTCTTCGGGTTCAAGCGCACGAAGCCGCGCGAAGCCGCATCGTTTTTGTCGCGCCCCAGCACGCTGCAAGTACTTGTGGCTTGCGCATACGCGCCTTGCTTGCGCCGGACCGTGACGCGAGCCGAGTGCTTCCCGCTTTCGAGGGGAGTCCAGCGCACGCGCCACTCGCCTTCGCCCAGTGAAGTCAGAGATTCAAACTCGTGCCCGTCCTTTGGATCTTTCTTCAGCTCGCGCGCGAAGGGGCGATACCAGAAGGCCGGGATCGAGACGGCCCGCTTGGAAGGCGCGCTGAAGGTGACATCGACCGCGATCTGATCGGGGTCGAAGGGGTTGGCGCCTTCGAGAGGAATGCCCGCGAGCTTCATCTCGCACGGCTGCCAGGCGCGCGCGGGCGCTTGAGGCGCGAGCAGCTGGATGACCGTTGAAGGGTCGGGTCGGGCTGAGCTGAGCTGAGCCTGAGCAGGCCGCGCGAGGGGCGAGGCGGCAAGGGCGATGAGAAGAGGAGCGAAGAGTTTCATGGAGAGTTGAGCTGAGCGCAGCAAGTACTTGAGCCGCGCGCACTACACTATTGTTATGTCCCATTTCGCTCGTTTCGCTGCCTGCGCCTCGCTGCTGGCGGCTTCTCCCGTGCTGGCTCAGCCGGCTTCGATCCCGGAAATCCGCCACTCGCAGCCTTCGTCTCCGCTGCACGGCGTGCTCACGGGCATCGACGTGCTGCGCGCCAACGGCTTCAATGTCCTGCGGGGCAAGCGCGTCGGGCTCGTCACCAACCAGACGGGGCGCACCCGCGATGGGCAGTCCACCATCGACGTGCTCTTTGACGCCCGGCTGCAGCCTGGAGGCCCTCGGTTGGTGGCGCTCTTTGGCCCTGAGCACGGGCTGCGCGGGACGGTTGGGGCCGGAGCCCGCGTCTCGAACGGGCGCGACGAGAAGACCGGGCTGCCGGTGTTCTCGCTCTATGGCAGCTCGCGCCGCCCCAGCCTGGCGATGTCGCGCGGCATCGACGTCTGGGTGTTCGATATGCAGGAGATCGGCTCGCGCTCCTACACCTTCATCTCGACTCTGGGCGAGGTCATGGCGGCTGCAGCGCGCTCGCGCAAGCCGCTGGTCGTGCTGGATCGGCCCAACCCCATCGGCGGCAACCGGGTCGAAGGCTCAAGCGTCGCGCCCGGCTTCGCCTCGTTCGTATCGCCCTTTCCGATTCCTTACTGCCACGGGCTGACAATGGGCGAGCTGGCTCAGCTGGTGAACGCGCGCAAGTACTTGCCCGGAGGCGTGCCCTGCCAGCTGACGGTGGTGCCGATGCTGGGCTACAGCCGCGCCATGCAGTGGCCTCAAACCGGCTTGAGCTGGGTTCGCACCTCGCCTAACATTCCGCGCCAGGACTCGCCGTATTTCTACGCGGCCACCGGCATCGTGGGCGAGCTGTCGCTGCTCTCGATTGGCATCGGCACCGCGTTTCCGTTCCAGCTGGCCGGAGCGCCGGGGCTGGACGCGCTGCGGCTGGAGGGCGAGCTCAAGGCCCGGCGGCTGCGCGGGCTTGAGTTCCGGGCGGCGCGTTGGACGCCGCGCGCCGGGGCATACTCAGGCCGCGAGTGCCGCGGCGTGCAGGTTTTCATCACCGACGCGCCTCGCGCCGAGCTGACGCGCCTCAACTTCGAGCTGATGGACGCCGCCCGCAAGGTCGGCGGCGCGCGCTTCGGCTCCTCGCGCTGGTTCGCCGAGCGCGGTAAGGCGCGGATGTTCGACCTGGTGTGCGGCAGCGACCGCTTCAGGCGCCTGTTCCTGGCCGGAGCCGGCGCCAACGTTCTGTGGCGCGAGTGGAACCGTGGCGCTCAAGCCTTCCGCGCGGGCCGCACGCGCTTCTTACTGTATTGAGCTGAGCTGAGCTGAAGGCGGCTCGGCTCAGCGCCTTCAAGACCGTCACGAGCATTCTGTTGACCTGAGTTGAGCAAGGAGGAGCGATGGCTTCGCAGACAAACCCTGACCCCGGCGATTTCGCCCCCGAACCCGAACCCGCAAGCGTCCGCGCAAGCGCCCTCGAAGGCTCCGCTCAAGCTGAGCCTGAGCTGACGCCTGAGCCTGAACTGACGCCTGAGCCTGAGCTGACGCCTGAGCCTGAACCGCGCGTGCAACCCGCTCCGGTGGAAAAGTTCACGCTGCCCACGCGCGCGCACGCGGAGAACCTGGCGGCTGCGGCGAGCTGGGCGGCGCCTCAAGTACTTGCGGAGCCGCGAGCGGAGGCGGGCCGGGCCGCGCCCGATGAGGCGGCGGTGGCGGAGGTGCTCAGGCGCGAGGCGAAGGCGCGGCTGCTCGCGCTGCGCCGCGTCGAGTGGGTGGCTATCAGCCTGGTGACGGTTGTGCTGGGCGGCGCGACGTGGTCGTGGCGCACGCGCTCGGACAGCATCGAGGGCCGCCGCCAGGCCTTCATCGGCTCGCCTCTGCTGCGTGGCCAGGAGCAGCCGCCGGGTCGCGCGCCCCGCCGCCCGCCGCCTGCCCCGCGCGTCCTGGTGTGGCGACTGGCCCGGCCCGCCGAGTTCAAGGCGGCCTCGCACGCCATCAAGAGCCAGCTGGACGCCTTCAAGCGCGACGATTACAAGACCGCCGCAGGCTGGCAGAGCCTGAGCCTGCAGCGCAGGTTCGGCACCGTGAGCGCCTTTCGCCGCCTCATCCAGCAGAACTACCCGGCCTTCGCCGCTTACAAAAGCGTGCGCTTCGGCGAGGCCAACGCTCAAAGCGACGGGGCGATGGTTCGCATCAAGGTCGCGCTGCAGGGGCCCCAGAACGAGCCGATCCACGCCATCTACTTCCTGATCCGCGAAGGCCGCGACTACCACATCGACGGCGTCGCCGCGCCCGACGCCCGCGCCCCCGAAGAGGCCGCTCCCGCCGCGCCCCCCGCCGAAGCCGCTTGAGGCCGAAGCCGCTTGAGGCCGAAGCCGCTCAGCTGCGCTCCGCGTGGGGCCGACCCGCTTGCCTTGCTAATGCACCTCGGCTCGCGCCGCCTCGCCTCGGCTTCGACCTTCGCCTCGCGCCGCCTCGCGGCGTGATGCGGGAACCCAGGGCGATGGCATCGGGCTGCGGGCGTGCGCTTTGCCTGGGTTTCTGACCGGGCGCAGCAGGAGCAACGGCTGTGAATCGCCTCAAGTACTTGCACTGACAAAATGCTTATGGACACCGTTTTAACGCTTCAAGAACGCCGGCACTTCGACGATTACGGCTTCGTGGTCGTCAAGAACGCGGCTCCCATCGAGAGCTGCGAGGCCGTTGTGCGCGCCTGCTTCGAGTTCCTCGGGCTGGACGAGCACGACCCGAGCACCTGGTATCCCGACTGGCGCGGCGGCAACGCGCTGGTCTATCTGCACCAGCACCAGAGCATCTGGGACAACCGCCAGCTGGAGCGCGTGCACCGGGCCTTCGCCGAGCTGCTGGGCGAGGAGAAGCTGTGGGTTTCGATGGATCGCGCGGGCTTCAAGCCGCCGATCTCGCCTGAGCACTCCGAGCACGAGGATCGCGGCTTCATCCACTGGGACCTGGACCCGGCCCAGCCGCTGCCCGAGAAGCTGCGCGTGCAGGGCGTGCTGTGCCTGCGCGACACCCAGGCCAACATGGGCGGCTTCCGCTGCGTGCCCGGCTTCCACAAGCGCGACGTGATCGAGGCGTGGCTGCACTCTCAGCCCGCCGGGCGCCCCTCGCGCAACCCCGACCTCGCGACCTTGCCGCCCGGCTTTGAAGTGACTCCGGTCGAGGCCAGGGCCGGCGACCTCGTGATCTGGGATATGATGCTGCTGCACGGCAACGGGCGCAACGAGGGCGACAAGCCCCGCTTAGCTCAATACATCACCATGGGCGCCGCGCCCGACCTGAGCCAGGCGGAGGCGCAAGCCTCTCGCCAAGAGCGCCTCGCGGCCTGGCGCGAGCGCCGCGCGCCGGACACCTGGCTGCGCGACGTGCCCGAACGCTTCAAGGATCGCGAAGCCGAAATTCAAACCGAGCCGGCTCAGCTCAGCTCGCTGGGCCGCAAGCTGCTCGGCCTCGACGCCTGGGCCTGACCGCGACCACCGCAAGCGCGGCCTCAAGTACTTCAAGTACTTGAAGCCGCGCTTGCAAAATAGCCGCACCAAAGCGGCTGAGGCTGGGCCAGTCTGCCGCAGCCCAACGATGCACAGCCTTTGCGAACCGCTTCGGAGCGGCTTGCAGACGAAGTGGTGGGCCGCGCAACGCCCGCCTGTGGGTTTTGTAGGAGCGAGGTGCTCTCGCCCAACCGCTGCTCCTGAAGCGCAACACGGGCGAGAGTACTTGCTCTACCGCGGTCGCTCCGCCTGGAAACGCTTTATGAAGCGGCGCTTGGAGCCTCGGCTGCTACTCGTGCGCGCTCAGCAGAGCCGCGACATCGCGGGGCGTCTGAGCCCAGAAATCGGGCGCGGCGGCTCGCAGCGCGGCCTCATCGTAGGCGTTCCAGCCTGCGGCGACCGTGCTCATGCCCGCAGCCCGGCCCGCGCGAATATCGACCGGCAAATCACCCACGTAGATGCACCGCGAAGGCTCGGCCTGCAGCTCGCGGGCGACGCGCAGCACGCCCTCGGGGTCGGGCTTGGGCCGCGCAGTCTCGTCGCCTGTCACCACGCTCGCGAAGGCGTGCTCCCAGCCCAGCAAACGCAGCGTGATGTCGGCGGCGCGCCTGCCCTTGCCCGTCATCAGGCCCATCTTGAAGCCCGCACGCCGCACCTCGCCCAGCATTTCGCTGATGCCATCGAAAGCGCGGGCCGCATCGTGCGCGGCTTCGTAGTGCGCGAAGTAATTCTCGGTGGCCTGGTGGATGGCTTGAGCTGAGCGGCCCTTGAGCTCGCGCTCGATCATGGCGGCGTCGGTGGGCCCGAACCGCTCGACGACCTCGGCCAGCGAGAAATCGCGCCCAAAAATCGGGCGCATCACGTGGTTCCAGGCGAGCGTGATGAGCGGAAGGGTGTCGGCGAGCGTGCCGTCGAAATCGAAGAGCGCGGCCTCGAAGCGGCGGGCTGAGGAGGAGAAATGAGTTTGCAGGGGAGAATTCATCGCTCAAGCTTTGGCCTCTGGCGCTGAGACCCGCAAGTACTTGCGCCTCAAGCAGCAAGAGGTATTATGATGCGGGCGAGCAAGGGAATAATGGCAATGCTATCAGGAGCAGCTATGAACACAAGAATCTTAAAGGCTCTACGAGTTGTTGGAATGCTGTGCGCTTTTCTGGGAGGCGCTGGCGCGCAGGCGCAGGCAAGCCCGCCCGTGACTTGGGCATCGCAGCGGTTGGTTGCCATCACCTCTCCGCGCAGCGGCGCCACGGTGAACGACCTGCGCGTGATCGCGGGCACAGCGCAGGGAACTGCGGCTGGCGCGCGCCAGGTGCTCGGGATCGCGATCGCGATCTCGATCCGGCGCACGCGCGATGGCGCGAGGTGGAACGGCAGCGCCTGGAGCCAAACGCTGAGCCTGCTGCCAGCCCTGCTTTCGCGCGGCGCTCAGGCGAGCACCTGGCGACTTTTAAATGGGCCTGGATTCAGCGCGCTCAACGACGGCTCTTACGAAATTGTGGCGCGTGCAACTCTGTCGCGCGGCATGGCCGGAGCGCGGGCCGTGGTAGGAGCGGACGTGAGCGGGCCAAAACTGAGCATCGACACGCCCAACGTGGATTTTTCGCGGCTCTTCCCTTCGCTGCCCGTGGTGCTGGCTCCCGAAGCTCTGCAAGTACTTGCGGGCAACGCCGTGGATAGAAGCGGCACCTCGCGCCTGCTGCTGGGCATCCGGCGCGAGAGCGACGCCACCATGTGGAACGGCAGCGCCTGGGTTCGTGCCCTGGCCTACCGCGAGGCTGGGCTCAGCGGAAGCGTCCTGACCCGGCGCTGGCAGGTCGTGTTAGCCCCGATGGAACCAAGATCGTCTTTGCGTCAAACAGTGGCCCTATCGGCCTCTTCGTGATGAACGCCGATGGCTCCAACCCGACCCTTCTGGCTCACACCAACAGCACCAACAGCAACCCTTGCTGGCGCTGAGCGGACCACGGCTCAGCCTCCGCCAGAACTACAGCCGATAAAACGCCCGCAAGTACTTGACAAGTACTTGCGGGCGTTTTGCTGCGTCGTTCTCACAAGCGCCGCGCCGGGGAGTTGTGCAGCAGCCAGTACACCGCGACGGCCAGCACGCCGGTTGAAAGAGCCGCCAGGCCCCACATCAGGGGCTTGACGAAGAGGACTTCCTCGCCTCGCTGCTCGCGCTGCTCGGCGTCGAACTTGAGGCTCACCGCGAACGAGGCGTGCACAGCCGCCAGCAGCAGCAGCCACGCCAGAGCCAGGATCGAGAAGTCGGGCGCAAAGGAAAACAGCATGATTCAAGCGCGCGGCTCAGCTCAGCTCGCCTCGCCCTGGCTCAAGAGAGCGACTGCGTGGCCTGCTCGTTTTCCATGGCCTGCAGAGGCCGCTGAGCCGAGGGCGTGCGGGTGAAGAGGACGCGGAAGGTCGAGCCCGCGCCGGGCCGCGTGTCCAGCTCCAGGCTCGCTCCCAGCAGGTCGCACAGCCGCTTGACGATCGAAAGCCCCACGCCCTCGCCGGGCACGCTCGTCATCAAAGTCACCTGCTTGCAATCCGCCCCTTCGCCTTGAGCCCCTTCGTCTTGAGCGGCTTGGCTGTCGTGCGTGGAAGTACTTGGAGCGTGTGCGGGCGAGGTGTTGGCGGGGGCATCGGGGAAGTTGGCGTTGGGTTTTTCGGCTGGGTTCTGCTCGCCTTCGGTGCGGCCTTCGACCTGGCGCGAGGCATCGGTGGCTTCTTGGAGGGCGTGGGCCAGGGGAGAGGCGGGCGAGCGATTGAGGCCCGGCCCGGTGTCGCTCACGCGCAGCAGCCAGCGTTGTTCGCCATCGGGCGCGCAGGTCATGGTGACGCCGCCTTGCCGGGTGTATTTGATGGCGTTGAGCAGCAGGTTCTGCGCGATGCGGCGCACCTTGATGGTGTCGCCCCACGCCTTGAGCTCGGGCGGCGCCTCGATGGTCAGGCTCAGCCCCTTGGCCTGGGCTAAGGGCAGCGCGGTGGCTCCCAGCTCGCGCAGCAGCTGGGCGGCGTCGAAGAGGCGGCTCGAAGCGCGCTCCTCGCCGGCTTCGAGCCGCGCCAGGTCGATGAGGTCGGTCATCATCTCGTGCAGCGAGTGCACGCCGCGCCGCAGGATGCGCCCGACCTCGGCCCGGTCCTCCTCTTTCATCTGGCTGCGGTCGATGATCGAGGCGCTGCCCGAGACGATGCCCAGGCTGCCGCGCAGGTCGTGGGCGGCCTCGCGCAGCACCTGGCCGCGCCACCGCTCCTCCTCGCGCAGGGCTTCGATGGCCGCTTCCATCTGGCGCGCGCGGGCTGCGGCCTCGGTCTGCAGCAGGCGCGCGTATTGGGTCACGCTTTCGCTGGTGCTTTCGAGGATGATCTCGGCCACGATCGAGCGCGCCACGCGCAGCGCCAGCTGCATCTCGGCTTGCGCAGCGCCGATCCAGAAGCGGTCCAGGACTTCGAGCAGGCAGGCGTTGAGGTGGCCCAGCTCGCGAGCCAGCGAGCGCATATCGTAGCCCTGCTGCCACCTGTGCTTCGAGTGCGCGCGCGCCGTGTCCTGCTCCTGCCCGTACTGCGAGGCCACGTCGGGCCACGAGCGCAGCTTGGCGCACAGCGCCAGAATCATCTCGGGAATGTGATCCTCGAACTGGCGCCGCGACCACGCGGGCGAGGCCGCCAGCAGCAGGTCCGCGCTCACCTTGTGCCGCCACGAAGCCGTCACCTCGCCCTTGTGCGCCTCGACCACGTCCGCGATGCGGCTCAGCTCGGGCCGCACCGCGTCCTGATGCCGCGCGAACTCAGCGCGCTCGGGCCCGTTGAACGAGCCAAGTACTTGCGACTGCGCGTTCTGAGCCGCCGCCTCGGGCGACACAGCCGAGTGCGCGTCCTCGGCCTCGGGAACCGCGGAAGTGCCGGGCGCGGGGGCCGCAGGCGGCACCAGCGCGCTGGGCGAGGAAATGCTCAAGGAAGTGCTCATGGGCAATGATTTACGGCTGATGTACAGAGCGGCGGCGCAAACCTCGAAGCGCCTGGCGTCCAACGTGACGTTCAACGGGAATTTCGGTGTCCGGCAAAAATCGCCGCCGCCGCAGCGCCTCGCTCGCTGCCGGAGCCTGAAAGCGCCAACTGCCAACTAATTAACACGAAACGGAGGCTTCAGCCAGCCTGCTCGCGCCGCTGCGGGCTGGCTGCAAGTACGGCTGCAAGTACTTGAGGCTCGGCTGGGTTGTGATCTAATGCGCGGGCGCGGCTCCGCTTTGCAGGGCGGGGGCGGCGGCGTGGCTGTCGGGCAGGAAGAAGAAGAGGATGGCGAGCACGAGGTAAACCGAGAGCAGCTGAACGCCTTCGAGCCAGTTGCTCTCGCCGTCGCCCGAAATCTGGCCCGCGATGCCCACGGCGGCGATGACCGCGACCAGCTCAGCCAGGCTGAACTCAAGGTCCATGCGGTGCGGGCCGATGAAGTAGGAGGCGAAGACCAGCATCGGGGCCACGAAGAGCGCGATCTGGATGCTCGAACCGACCGCGATGCCCAGGCTCAAGTCCATCTTGTTCTTGAGCGACATCAAAACCGCCGACGAGTGCTCGGCGGCGTTGCCGATGATGGCGACCACGACCACGCCCACGAACACCTCGGTCAGGCCCAGCTGATGCCGCGCCGCCTCGACAGCGCCGACCAGGAACTCCGAGATCAAGGCCACCAAAGCCGTTGCGACCAGGAGCACGGCGACGCTCTTCTTCATGCCCCAGGGCGCGCTCGGCTCGCCGTCTTCGGCTTCGTCGTGGGCCTGGGCGACCTCGGGGTGGCACTCGCCCACGAACAGATCGCGGTGCGTGCGCAGCGTGAAGAGCAGCGTGAAGGCGTAGGTCGCGATGAGCACGATCGCGATGGCCAGCGAAAGGTTCTGGCTGCTCGCCTGAGTCCATTTCTGCCCGGCGGCGTGGCGGAAGATGGTCGGGATCAGCAGCGAGACGGCGGCCAGCAGCAGCGTTGTGGTGGCGGAGCGGGCTGCGGTGCGGTTGAACTTTTGCTCCGAGAACTTGAACCCGCCCGAGAGGAAGGCCGCGCCCAGCACCAGCAGCACGTTGCCGATGATCGAGCCTGTGATGGAGGCCTTGACCACGCCGGTGAGCCCTTTCTGCAGCGCCATCAGCGCGATGATCAGCTCGGCTGCGTTGCCAAAAGTCGCGTTGAGCAGGCCGCCGATGCCCTGCCCCAGGTGCTCGGCCAGGTGCTCGGTGGCGCGCCCCATCCAGCCCGCCAGCGGGATGATCGCCAGGCACGACACGATGAAGAGCGCCGTCTGCTGGCCCGGCCCCAGCAGGCGCAGCGCGATGGCGGCGGGCACGAAGACCAGCAGCCAGTCGAGCGAGGGCTTGAAAATCGGACGCTTCAGCGGACGCTTCAGCGGATGCTTCAGCGGATGCTTCGAGGCTTGCTGCGGCGGCGCTGAGCCTGGCGAGTGCGGCCCGGCGTCGGGCGTTGAAGTGGGCATCGATGGGGTGTCAAGGGCTTGTCTGTGACGATGCGCGGGGCTGCAAGTACTTGCACGCGGGCAGTTTGGGCGAAGCGGGCGATCGCTTCAAGGCGCGGCGTTGTCGCAAGCGGGATGTGCTCTGAGGTGAGGGCTCTTACAAGTACTTGCGAGATACTGGATTGTTAGATGCGCGGTGAGTTGGGTAATATAGTGGCGAGAGGTGTTTATCAATGAATGAATCGCCACATATAGAGCTTGAAATCTCCACTCCGGCTCCTCACGAAGGAAGCGCGGCAGGCGCCTCGGAAGGCGCGTCGAAAGTGTCGCGGCGTGCTCTGCTGGGGCTGGGCGGGGCTGTCGCGGCCTCGGCCCTCCTGGCCGGCGGCGTGCGTGCCGACATCCTGGACTCGCTCAAGACCGTGCTGGACCTGGACGCCATCGTGCTCAACTACGCGCTCGAAATGGAAGAGCTGCAGGCCGACTTCTTCGGTCGCCTGACGCGCTCCAAAGCCTACGAGCAGATGGAGTCGCGCGAGCGCAGCGTGATCTCCACCATCGCGATGCAGGACAAGGCCCACTTCGAGATTCTGGACGGCATTCGCGGCAGGCTGGGGGCGCGCGGCGGCGGCGGCTTCGAGTCGCTCAACGCGGCGGCTTCACGTCGCCCGCGCAGCTTCACCTACTCGGGCTCGGCCTTCAGCAGCCGCGCCGCAGCCCTGACCGAAGCGGTCACGATCAAGGAGAACGTGCTCTCGGCCTACCACGGCGCTGTTGATTTGCTGCGCGACAAGCACGGCTTGCTCAAGCCTGCCGTGGCTATCGCGGGTGTCGAAGGGCGGCATCTGGCCGTGCTGCGCGAGGTCGCCGGGCTCGATCCGGTGCCCGCGTCCTACGAGCTGCAAGTCTCGCCGCAAATTGTCGGCAAGCGCCTGGCCCGCTTCGGCTTCAAGGGCGGCGCCATGCGCGGAGGTCTAATTTCATGAGCCAGACCCAACTTCCCCAGGGCATCGAGCCCAGCCTCGAACAGAACCCCGAGCAGAACGCTGAAAACTCGCCCGAGCGCCGCCGCATCCTGCGCTCCGGCGCTCAAGTACTTGCCGTCGCGGGCGGCCTCATCCTGGCCCGCCCGCTGTTGATCACCCCGGCCCTGGCCAAGAAGCACCGCAAGCCCAGGCCAGCCGCCACTGACGCCACGGGCACCACTTCCGACACCACTGCCACGGGCACCACGACCACGGGCAGCATGACCACGACCGGCGACGCCGCTGCTCCCAGCGCGGCGGGCGGCGTCATGACCGGCGACGCGGCCACCGGCACGGCGATGGCCGGCGGCGCGATGGCGGGCGACGCCTCGATGAAGCCCGGCGCCCAGAGCCAGATGCTGGGGGCCAGGACCGGAACCGAGAAAGTGGATTCGATGCAGCCGCTGGCCCCGGCTGACCTGCAGATGGGGCGCGCTCCCATCGGCTCGATGAGCGGCTCGCAGGGCATTCCGGCCTCGGGCATCGTGCGCCAGGTGGCCAAGCCGGGCCGGGCCGAAGCCAACGACGCCGCGATCCTCAACTTCGCGCTGACGCTGGAGTTCCTGGAAGCCGAGTTCTACACCCGCGTCGTCGCGGCTGACGAGGCGCACTCGTTCTTGCGGGGCCGCCCCAAAGACCTGGCGCGCGCCCTCATGCGCGACGAGATCTCGCACGTCGAGACGGTCTCGGACGCCATCACCAAGCTGGGAGGCACGCCGGTCGCCAAGCCCAACTTCCAGTTCCCGGCTGAGGCCTTCATCTCCGAGATCGCGTTCCTGCAGCTGGCGGCTCAGCTCGAAGAGACCGGCGTCAGCGCCTACTCGGGCCAGGGGCCAAACGTCAAGCGGCGCGACGTGCTCGACTTCGCAGCCTCCATCTACGGCATCGAAGCGCGCCACACCGGCCTGATCCGCTTCTACCTGGGCGACAACTTCGCCCCCCGCGACATGGAAATCCCGCTCACCATGGCGCAGATTCTGGATCGCGCCAAGCCCTTCATCATCGCATAGCCACATCGACGCAGCCGCAAAAGCCGCACGCAAAAAGCCACAGCTCACCAGCTGTGGCTTTTTGTATGTCCGGGGCAAGTACTTGCGCTCGGCTTGGGCCTGCGCTCGGCTTGGGCCGCTCTTTCGTCACGGCTGGGGTGGTTCGGCTGTGCTCGGTTCGGCTGCGTTGGGCTGGGCGCTCGCCCCGAGGCCCGCGCGCTGCGATTCTTCGAGCAGCTTCTGGTGCGCGGCTTTCTCGGCTCCCAGCGGCTCCAGCGGAGGCTGGCCCTGAGCTGCTCGGTTCAGGTGCGCCTCAAGTACTTGCCGGCTCTGCGCGGGCGTCTGGACGGGCGCGCCGGCGGCGCTTTGATGCTGCGCGATGCGCCTGAAGAAGCGGTCGCGCTCGCCGCGCAAGATCCAGTACACGCCCATCGTCCACGCCGCGCCCGCGCACCAGCCCGCCAGCACATCCGAGGGGAAGTGCACGCCGATATACAAGCGGCTCAGCCCAACAATCAGCGGCCAGCCGACCGCAAAGGCGAGCGCGGGCCGCTTCCACCTGGCAGGCCACAGCAGCAGCATAACCGACAGCCCGATGCTGGCCGAGAGCATCGAGTGGCCTGAGGGGAACGAGTAGTCGTGCTCGGGCGCGATCGAGGTCCACAGTGTGGGCCTGTCGCGCCGGAAGAAGAGCTTGACGATCATGTCCAGGGCCCCCGAGCCGCCAATCGACAGCCCCCAGAACCAGCCCGCGCGAATTCTCTTCTGGCTCCACAGCCGCCACGCTCCCAGCACGCCGATCACAGCCGTGCCCGCGAAGCCGCCGATCTGCGAAATCGTCGCGAACAGATGATCCAGCAGCGGGTTCGAGCGCGCGTGCAGCCAGAGCAAGATCGGCTTGTCGAAGCGCAGCACCTGCTTCTCCTCGATCTTGTCCGCCAGCCGCGCCGCCACCCCCAGCGGCAGCAAGATGCCCGCAAGCAAGGCCAGCAACCGCCCCGGATGCGCCAGCAGGTGCGCCTGCACCCAGTTCTGCTGCGCCTTGGTGTGCGCCTGAGTTGAGTTCGAGTCGAGGTTGGGCGGTGCTTGCATGAGAACCAGGCGGTGCAAGTACTTGTCTCGCAAAAGCAAAAAGCCCACCCACGAAGGATGAGCTTTTTCACAAAATAGAATCGGGGCGGCCGGATTTGAACCGACGACCTTCTGACCCCCAGTCAGACGCGCTACCAAGCTGCGCTACGCCCCGTCAATCAGCTGCTGCAAACCAACCGCAGCGGCTCGAAACACTTTACCACAAGTACTTGCGGGCCATCAAGCAGCGGTTTAGCTGGTTGTTGAGCGGGGGCGTGAACCAAGCCCAGGGTCGCGCCGCGCCCCGCGAAGACTTGCGGCCTGCTTCTCGACGCCGCTCGCGCAAGGCCCCGAGGGCCCGCACGTTGCAAACTCAGGCGGGCGGGTCATCCTCAAGGCATGAAATTTATTCTCTTCGCGGGCGCTCTCGCGCTGTGCCTGCCTTCGGTGGCGCGCGCCGCCGAGCTCAAGCCCGGCCTCAAGGCCGAGTATTTCGACCGCCTGTTCGCGCTCTCGGACTTCCCCGTCATCGCAGCCGGGGAGAAGGCGGACGTGGCGCGCGTGGACGCCAAAATCGACTTCGACTCGCCCGAGGGCGTTAACGGAACCACCATCGCGGACTACTGCTACGTGCGCTGGAACGGCGTGCTGCGCGTGCCCCGCGACGGCTCCTACACGCTGTGGACCAACTCGGACGACGGCTCGCGCGTCTTCCTGGACGGCAGCCTGCTCATCGACAACGGCGGCGTGCACGGCCCGACCGAGAAGAGCAACGCCCTCGACCTCAAGGCCGGAGACCACGTGCTCAAGGTCGAGTATTTCGAGAACGACGCCGGAGCTTCGTGCCACTTCGGCTGGCAGGGGCCGCAAATCGAAAAGCAGATCGTGCCGCCCGAAGCCCTCTTCCACGCCGAGTAAAAGCCCGGCCCAAGCCGAAGCGCCTCCGGTACTTGCCGCAAGTACTGGAGGCGCTTCGGCTGGGCTTGCTGCTGCCTACTGCGAGGGGCCGGCGTGGAAGACCTTGACCTGCGTGACCTTGGTCTTGGCCTTGTCGGAGTACAAAATCTCGCCCAGGATGGAATTGGGCTTGCCGAGGTCGATCTTGAAGCCGTCGAGGGCGGCCTCGGTCTTGGTGACGGCCACGCGCCCGAGGTTGTCGCTGATCAGCGTGCCTTTAACTCACTGGCTGCTGGCGTTGGCCGGCCCGGTGCCAGGCCCGAGCGCATTGTGGCACCAAGTACCTGCGGTTAGGCCACCATGCGGCAGCCTGGCCCGGATTTTTGCCGGCACGCCGGGCCGTTGATTATCCAACCGCTGCAGCCAGCCGAGGTGTGAGCTGAGCTAAGCGCGGGTGAGGGCGCGTACTTGTTCGAGGAGCTGAGTCTGGCTGAAGGGCTTGATCAGGAACTCGTTGGCACCGGCGTCCTTGGCCATGCGGCGGGCGAGGGCGGTCGAGAGCGCGGACATCATCAGGATGGGGACGCGCTGCCCGGCTTTGGTGGCGCGAATTTTTCCTGTCAGGGCGATGCCGTCCTCGCCGGGCATCACCGAGTCGACGATGACCACGTCGAACTTGTCGCTTTCGATTTTCTGCAGCGCCTGCGCGCCGTTCTCGACCGCCACCACGTCCATCTGCGACTCGCTCAGCGAGATCGTCAGGAACTCGCGCAGCTCCTCGTTGTCGTCCACCAGAAGTACTTTCATAGTCGCCAATCACCACTTCGCCGCCGCTTTGCGCGCCTCCCACAAGATAACAAATGCCGCGCCGCCCGGAGCGCAGCCCAACACAGCCCGACACAGCCGGAGCGCAGCCCAGCACAGGCGAAGGCACGCAGTTGCGGGCCTCAGTCGAACTCTTCCTCGTGGCGCGGGCGGCTCATCTGGCGCGGAGCTTCCGCCTCGTCGTCGCGCGGTGCGCCCTGATAGACGGTGTTCACTGCGGCTGCGGCCTCGTCCCGAAGCGGCGGCTGGTTCCGAAGCGGCGGCTGGTTCCGAAGCGGCTTGGCCTCGGGCGCTGCGTTGGGAGGACGCGGCGCTTGGTCGCGAGCTTCCTCTGCTTCATCTGCGGCTGTGCTCGCCTGAGCTGGAGGCTGCTGAGCGGGCGTCGCTCCAAGTACTTGAGGCGCTTGATTTTCGGGGTGCGCCGCGCGAGTTCTGCTCGCGGCCAGGGCAGCTGAGGCCAGCACAGCGGCGCTCAGGGCTCGCGACAGCGGGCGCTGCCACTTGGCGGCCAGGCCGAGCCCAACCAGCGCCTCGCCGATGGCCGCAGCCGCCAGCAGCCCCGCCCCGATGCCGCCCGCAGCCCGCAGCCAGCGCGCCTCGGCTCGCTGCAGCCTTGCCTCCGCTTCGTGCTGCGCGTTCATGTGCTGCCCGTTCGTGCGAAGATCGGCCACGAAAGGCGCCTGGGCTTCGGCTTCTGCAAGTACTTGCGGGTGCGCTGCGGGCGCTGCAGGCTGCTCGGCGGCGCTGAGGTCGCTGAGGTCGGGGCGCGCGGGGAGGGCTTGGAGCAGTTCGTGGCGCTCGATGTCGAGGGCGTTGGAGACGCGAGCGAAGGCCTGGGGCAGGGTGTTGCGCTCCTCGCCCTGGCGGATGAGCGTGACGGTGAAGGGCGAGAACAAACCCGGCTCGCCCGCGAGCGCGTCGGGCAGCGCGCGGCCCATCTTGAGGTCGAAGTCGATGCGCTCGCACAGGCGCAGGATGTCCTCGTCCGCGCTGTTTTGCAGCCTCAGCACGCGCGTGATGCTGAGGATGTCCATCCCGGCTTCCATCATCGCCCCGATCTGGCGGCACGCAGCCGAGAGCCGAGCCAGTTTTTCGGCCCGCTCGGATCGCTCCTCGCCTTCGATTGGGCTCATGGAGTTGGGCGCTGCAAGTACTTGTAGCCTCAGCACTGAAGCTAACGCATCGCGTGGCTACGGCTTCTGGAAGCGGTTGTCGGGCACGGACTTGTTAACCGAGTCGATGCTGAAGATGTACAGGTCCGTGCTCCACAGCATCGTGTGATCGCGCGGGTGGTCTATGCTCTGGCGCAGCCTCTCGCGCCTCTCCGGGGTCATGGCTTCGATTTTCTGGCGCTCGTCGGCGGTCATGGTTTTGAGCTGCTCGTCGAAGGTAGGGTCTGGGTGGAGCTTGCGGTACTCGCGCATCGTGCGCTGAACCTCTGCCAGTTGCTCGGTGTCCTGCTCCTCACGCGCTTGGCGCAGCAGGAAGTCTCGGCTCGAAACCCAGAACGTCCAGGTGCTCTTGCTTTGCTCGGCCTGAACCTTGAGGCAGTCCTCGCCGCCAATGCGCTCGTGCCCCTGCAACGCGGCGCCCTTCCTCTGCTTCGTGGAGAAGGCCCACGAAATATCGGCCACTCCCAAGGCGGCTGGAATCAGGGTCGGCGCGTTGTGGGCCACGCCCGTCATGCCCGCGATGGCCAGCTTGGTGCTCTGCGCTTCTTGGAAGGCGCCACCTTGGATGAGCTGCCAGGAGTTCCACGTCTTCTGGCCGTCCGAGATGATGGTGAAGCCGCCGCCGTCTTCGTCGCCTCCGTAGATGCGGATCTTGCCGGGGCGCACGAACTCAATGGAGGCGATGGCCGTGCTGGTCTGCTTGCTGTCGCCGAAGTCTGTCACGCTGACGACAGCCGAGGTGCCCACATACGAATTCAGGTCGTGATAAGCCTGCTCCGACTTCCGCAGGATCTGCTCGCCCTCCGACGGCGGATCGGCTGGCTGCGACCACGCTGCCTGGCCCACGCCCAGCGAAAGGCAAACCGCCAGCGCGAGAATTTTCTTAGTGCCTGTCATAATGCTCCTTCCCAGCCGGATCCCACCTGATTTGACAGACGCAAAGCGCCTGCAAGTACTTGTATACCCGCAGGCGCTCGGCTTGCCACTTATCTGCCACATGGCGACTCGATTTGAAGTGGCAAAGACTGGCAGCGCAGCTTGCACTTCTACTTGGCGCGCTCCAGATATTGGCCGGTGCGGGTGTCAACGCGGATGGTCTCGCCCTCGTTGACAAAAAGCGGCACGGTGACGGTGGCTCCGGTTTCCAATGTGGCGGGCTTGGAGCCGCCGGTTGCGGTGTCGCCGCGCAGTCCGGGGTCGGTCTGGGTGATCTTGAACTCCATGGTCTGGGGCAGCTCGACGTTGAGGATGGTGTTCTTCCACGTCATGAGCTGAACCGCCGTGTTGTCCTTGAGGAACTTGGCCGCCTCGCCGATTTGCCTGGCGTCGAGCTGAATCTGCTCGAAGTCGCTCATGTCCATGAAGTGGAAGTCGTCGCCGTCGCGGTACTGGAACTCGACGGTGCGCCGCTCAACCAGAGCCGCGTCCATCTTGTCGCCGGCGCGCCAGGTTTTTTCCAGCGTGGCGCCGGTGATCAAATTGCGCAGGCGCGAGCGCACGAACGCGCCGCCCTTGCCCGGCTTGACGTGCTGGAACTCAATGACTTGATAGACGACGCCTTCGTATTCAATGGTCAGGCCCGTCTTGAAATCCGCTGTGCTGATGGCCACGGTTTCTCCTCGAATGCTCTAAATTTGTGGGTTGAAGCGCCAGACAGGATAGCGAAAAAGGCCTGAGCCGTCAGCTTGAAGCCCGCCCGCAGCCTGCTTTGGGGCCATGGCAACAGCGCGGCTCAAGTAGAGGCTCAAGTACTTGCGGCGGCATTTTGGCGGGCGCTCGAATGCAGCCGGGCTCGGCACCTTGTTTGCGTGCGGGGCGCTTACGCCGCGCGTCGGAATGCTGGTACTGCTTTGGCGCGGCCAAGCGAGGACGACAATGCTGACAAGTAAATTCCCCTTCTGGAAGCGCAAGAGCCGCTGGGAGCAGGCGCGCGAGAGCGTCGCGGAGCACCTGGACCACTGGAAAGAGCAGGCCGGGGGCGCTCTGCACGGCGCGGGCGAGACCCTGCTGCACGCGGGCGAGGCCGTCACGCACGCCGCCAGGCCGCTGGGCGCGTCGGCTCGTGAGGGAGCGCACCACATCGCCGAGACCGTCGCCGGAAGCGCGCAGTCGCTGGGCGGAACCGTGGCGGCGGGCGCGCCCGTGGTGGCCGCGCGCGCCGCTCAGGTCGCCTCCCAGACCGCTCAGACGGCGTCCCAAGTCGCGGCCAGCACCGCCCAGACGGCTTCGCGCGCCGCTTCGAGCGTGGCTTCGAGCGCGGCCTCGACCGCTTCGACCGTGGCGTCCTCGGCCTCGCGCACCGCTTCGACCGTGGCCTCTGGAGTGGCTGCGGGCGTCTCGGGAGCTTCGCAGGCCGCAGGCGAGAAGGCGGCTCAGGCGCGAGGCGCGGTCGCTAATGTGCTCGGGCGCGGCGAGGCCAGGCGCGACGACGCGGCTGAGGCTGTCGATGAGGCGGCTCAGCAGGCGGCTCAGGGCGCGGCTCAGCTCAAGAAGCAGGCGGACAAGAAGCGCGCGCAGGCGGCTGGGAAGCTCCAGGACGCGGCGCAGCAAGCCGACTCCGCGCGCCGTGAGGCCATCGACACCTCGTCCAAGCAGAGCAAGAAGCTGCAGCGCGCCCAGGCCGAGCACGCGGCGGAGGCGGGCGCTCTGGCTGCTGCGGCCATTCAAGAGGCCCAGCCGCGCCGGGGCAGGCTCAGCGAGGCCGAGGAGATGGAACTGGCCCTGCACCCAGGACGCCAGGCCGCGCGCGAAGAGCTGGTGCCCGACCTCACGCCCCAGGCTAAGCTCAGCAAGAAGGACAAGAAGAACGAGAAGCACAGGCGCGAGGACTTCGAGCGCGCGGCCTCCGAGCACGAGGACTTCGAGCGCGGCGCCATCGAGGTCATCCCCATCGAGGAAGAGGGCGGCTCGCGCCTGCCCTTGCTGCTGCTGGGCCTGGCGGTGGGAGCGGCCCTGATCTACTTCCTGGCTCCGGGCAGCGGGCGTCGCCACCGCGCCGATGCCCTGGACTCGCTGGATCAGGTCAAGGGCAAGGCCGGCGACACCTTGGAAGCCGTTCAAAGCAGGGCCGGCGAGGTCAAAGACCAGCTCAAGGACAAGGCCGGCGACGCTCTGGACACCGCCAACGACAAGGCCGGCGAGGTCAAGCAGAGCCTGAGCGATGCTGCAGGCGCGGCTCAGGACAAAGCCTCCGCCGGGGCCGCTGACCTATCGAGCTCAGCCCATGAGCTGGGCCACGACATCCGCGACGCCGCCGCCCAGGCCGCTGAGCAGGCCACAGCTGAGGCCAGCCGAGCCGCCTCGCACGCCGCGGACAAGGCCGAGGATGTGCAAGCCGGGCACGCCTCGGGGCCGAGCGCCTCGTCTCAGGAGAGCGGCCATGACGACGCCTTCGCGCTGCGCGTGCGCTCTGACCTGGGCCGCATGGAAGCCGCCCGCGACCTGTCGTTCGACTTCAACACCAGCGAGGGCCTCGTGACCGTGCGCGGCGTCGTCCCCGACGAGGCCGCGCGCGCCGAGGTCGAGGCCGCCGCGCGCGCTCTCGCAGGCGTCAAGGACGTGCACATGGACACCACCTTCCCCGATGCCCGCGCCTGAGCCTCCAAAGTGCCTCGCAGCCAAGCCATGTCATTTCCACACCTCCTCGCGAGCAGAGCCGCAGCCGATTTCGGGCTGCGGCTCTGCTGCCGTGCAGGGCCAGCAAGCTGCCAGCAAGCTGCTTAGAGTGTTGTTGCCGCCCGCTGCGGAGATGGCTTCCCTCGCTGCGTGCAGCCGGTTCCGCACAGCCGCTCGCAAGTACTTGAGCTCGCCTCAGCAGGCGCGACAAGGGCGCGCGGCGAGGGCGGCTTCAAGGCTGGCTTTGGCCTGCAAGTACTTGCAGTGGCTGCGCGGCTTTTTACTCGGCAAACAGCTGCCGCGCGGCCTGAGCCGGGTCGGCGGCTTGGGTGATGGGCCGCCCGACGACCAGGAAGTCGGCCCCTTTGCGCAGCGCCTCGCGGGGCGATAGAACGCGCTTCTGGTCGCCCGCCTCGGCTCGTGCGGGCCGGATGCCGGGCGTGACGATGAGGAAGCCGGCCCCGCACTCGGCGCGCACCAGCTCGATCTCGTGCGGCGAGCAGACCACACCGTCCAGGCCGGCCTCGCGCGCGCTCAGGGCCAGGCGCCGCACCACGTCGCGCGGCTCCTCGTCCAGCCCCAGAGCGGCCAGCGCAGCGCGGTCGTGCGAGGTCAAGACCGTCACGCCCAGCAGCTTGCACCCGGCCTCGACCTCGCGCGCGGCCTGGGCTCCCGCGCCCATCATCTCGGCCCCGCCCAGGCAGTGGAAGTTGAACATCGCCACGCCCAGCCGCGCCAGCACCCTGGACGCCTGCGCCACCGTGTTCGGGATGTCGTGCAGCTTGAGGTCCAGGAAGACGCGCCTGGCCCCGACCGCCTCGACCACGCCCGGCCCCTCCGCGTAAAACAGCTCCATCCCGATCTTGAAGCCGCCCACGCTGCCTTCGAGCCGGCGCGCCAGCTCCACAGCCCGGCTCCGGCTGTCCACGTCCAGCGCCACCAGGACCGCGTCCTCCTCGCGCCCCCCTTCCCGCCCCTGCCCGCTCGCCTCGAAATTTTTCATCCCCGCAATTTTACCCGCCCTGCTCCGCAAGTACACGCAAGTACTTGCCAGGCTCCTGCGCAGCCCCTTGCCTGCTCGCCTCGCCTCGCCTAAACCCTGCCCATGCCAACAACCTTGCTCGGCGTGGACGGCGGCGGCACGCGCACGCGCTCCGTCCTGCTCGAAGTGCACGAACCACCTGAGCTGCGCGAACCGCTGGCGGCCACTGGCCCGGCGAGCGGCCTCCGCCTGCGTGTGCTGGGGCGTGGCGAGGCGGCCTCGTGCAACCGCTACTCGGTCGGCCCGGAGGCTGCGCTGAGAAACCTGCTCAGCTCGGCTCGCGAGGCCCTCAGCTCGGCTGGCCTCGACGCCGCGCCTGCTCTGCGCGACGCGCGCATCGCGTGGGGCCTGGGCTTGGCGGGCGCGATTTCTATCCGGGACGTGGCCGAGTGGCGCGAGCGCCTGCAGCCGCACCTGGCGCCCGGCTCGCGGCTGTGCATCGGCGAGGACGCGCTGGCCGCCCAGAGCGGGGCCTTCGCCGGCGGGCCGGGCGCCATCCTCATCGCGGGCACCGGAGCCAATGCCTTCGGGCGCGACGCACAGGGCCGCACCGCGCGCGCCGACGGGCTGGGCCCCCTGCTGGGCGACCGTGGCTCGGGCTTCTGGATCGGCCAGGAGGCCCTGCGCGCCACCGCTCGCCACCACGATGGCGTCGCCGCCTGCCCACTGCTGCACCGCGAGGTACTCGCCTTCTTCGAGGCCCCCGACGCGCCCGCCCTGGTGCCCGTCGTGTACGCCCCCGGCTGGACCAAAGATCGCGCCGCCGCCCTGGTGCCCGCCGTCAGCCGGGCCGCGCAGCTGGGAGACACCCACGCTTTCGCTATCTTGGAGGCTGCCGGAACGGAACTGGCACACACCGCCGCCGCCGTCCTGCTCCAGCTCCAGCTGCAAGAGGTCGCGCTCCTGGGCGGCGTCCTGGAGCACGTCCCCGCAGTCGCCCGCGCCTTCGAGCTGGCTCTGCGCGCCGCTGCGCCCCAGGCCCGCCTGGTCAAGCCGCGCCACGAAGCCAGCGTGGGAGCCGCGCTGCTCGCCTTGCCAGAGCCTTAAGCTCACTGTTTCACGTGAAACAGCGCGAGCGTCCGGGCCGTGCAAGTACTTGCGGGCTTTCCTGTTTCACCGGGTGCGGGTTGCTGGATGCAGGTTTGCTGGATGCAGGTTTGCTGGATGCGGGACGCTGAATATTTTTTGGAGGCAGTACAAATGGACAAGAGACAACTGGGGCGCTCCGGGCAGCAGTGGAGCGTGTTGACGATGGGTTGCTGGCAGGCGGGCGGCGCGCAGTGGGAGAACGTGCAGGACGAGGCGTCCATCGCGGCGATGCGCGCGGCTTTTGAGGCGGGCATCACGGCTTTCGACACCGCCGAGGCGTACAACGACGGCTACTCCGAGCGCATTCTGGCGCAGGCTCTGGCCTCTTGGCGCGACGAAATTTTCATCGCGACCAAGGTCGCCGCTCACAATTTGGCTCACGGCAAGGTGCTCGAAGCGTGCGACCGCTCGCTGCAGAACCTCTCGACCGACCGCATCGACCTCTATCAAATCCACTGGCCCGCCGGGCAGTGGGGCTCGCCCATCGTGCCCATCGAGGAGACGATGGGCGCGCTGAATTCGCTGCGCGAGCAGGGCAAGATCCGCGCGATCGGCGTCTCCAACTTCAACGGCGCGCAGATTGAGGCGGCCCTGCAGTGCGGGCGCATCGACTCGCTGCAGCCGCCCTACTCGCTCTTCTGGGACGCCTTCGAGCGCAACGGCACCTTCCGGGCCTGCGTCGAGCAGGGCGTCTCGGTCATCCCCTACTCGCCGCTCGCCCAGGGGCTGCTGACGGGCAAGTTCAACCGCGACAACCGCCCCGGCGACAACCGGGCCGGCAACGCTCTGTTCCAGGACCCCGTATTCGACAAGGCCGTCGCAGCCGTCGAGCAGCTCAAGCCCCTGGCCCAGAAGTATGGCGTGAGCACGGGCCAGCTTTCGTTGGCCTGGCTGCTGAAGCAGCCCGCCGTGGCCTCGGTCATCGTCGGAGCGCGCACGCCCGAGCAAGTGCGCGACAACGCCAAGGCCGCCGATGTCCGCCTCGACGACGAGGACGCCGCCCACATCAGCCGCATCGGGCGCTCCGTCACCGAGCACCTGCCCGACGCCAAGACCAATATGTGGGCCTGAAACTCTGTCCAATCCGCCTATGACGAATCTCAAGAGAAGACGCCAAGACCAATATGTGGGCCTGAAACGCACCTCACGCGCACCAAAACGCCCGTGAGCCGTGCTCACGGGCGTTTTGCATCAGGCCAACGCTTGGGCGCAGCCTGCCCGTCCTCAAGTTCTGGCAAGTACTTGCAGGTGTGGAAGCTGAGCCGGTTAAGCCCGATTTGCGCTCGATGAGTTGAGCTCAACGCGCGGCCAAGCCAGGTCAGCCGGTTTCCATAGCTCCGATGACATCGCTCAGGCGAGCGCAGCCGCTCTCGTGCAAGTAGGCGGCGAGCCCGTCCAGGATCAGCGTGGCGGCGTCCGGGCGCACGAAGGAGGCGGTCCCGACCTGCACCGCGCTGGCCCCGGCCAGCAGGAACTCGACGGCATCCTCCCAGCCCATGATGCCGCCGACGCCGATCAGGGGAATCTTCACCGCCTGGGAGCACCTGTGGACCGCGCGTAGGGCCAGTGGTTTGATGGCCGGGCCGCTCAGCCCCCCGGTCACGTTCGACAGGCGCGGGCGCCGGGTGCGGATGTCGATGGCCATGCCCACGAAGGTGTTCACCAGGGACAGCGCGCCTGCGCCGCCCGCCTCCGCCGCGCGCGCGATGAGCGCGATGTCCCCGACGTTGGGCGACAGCTTGACGATCAGCGGCAGGCCGGTGGCGCCGCGCACCCGGCTTACCAGCGCCTCCGTCAGGCGCGGCTCGCTCGCGAAGTCCAGGCCGTGCGCCACGTTGGGGCACGAGATGTTCAGCTCCAGCGCGGCCACCACGTCGGCGTGCTCGCTCAGCCGGGCCGCCAGAAAAGCGAAATCCTCGCCGGAGTCGCCCGCGATGTTGACCACGAACGGCGCGCTTCCCCGCTGCCGCAGGCCGCGCAGAACGGGCAGCTTCTCGCGCACGAACCGCTCGACCCCGACGTTTTGCAGCCCGATGGCGTTGAGCATACCGCCGGCCACCTCGCAGGTGCGCGGCGGCGCGTTGCCCGCGCGCGGCTGCGTCGTGATCGTCTTGCCGATGATCCCGCCCAGCCGCGCCAGGTCAACGTACCCCGCCATCTCCTCGCCGTAGCCAAAAGTCCCCGAGGCCGTCAGGATCGGGTTGCTCAGCCGCAGGCCGCCCAGCTCAACCCGCAAATCAACGCTCCCCGCCCCGCCCGATCCCACACCCGATCCCGCACCCGCCCGCCCGCCCGCCGCCTGCTCCCGCTGCACTGCGCCAGCTCTCTTCATCGCTCTCCTTCACCTCCATAGCCATCCGCGGCCTGCTCGCGCCACCGCCAGGCCGCGCCCCGCCAACTCCGGTGCCAGCCAGCCTCGCCGAATCGCTCCGTCACCAGCGGCCCGAGCGACCCGCCCTGCGCGCTTTGGCTGCCGCGCTCGCAAAAGATCCACAGCAACCTCTCAAGCACCACATCCCATGTACTCGCAAGTACTTGGGAGCCCGATCGAGCCCCATTTGTTTCACGTGAAACGCCGAGCCCGTCTCAGGGCCTTGAGCTACGCGGCAGGCGGCTGTGGCGCATCGCCCCAGTCGACGCTGCGGGCGTCCAGGACCGGCCCGTGCACGCAGACGCGCCCGTAGCGCCCGCAGTCGTCGGGCGCGTCCCGCAGGGGCACGACGCAGCCGTTGCACACGCCGATCCCGCACGGCATATTCTCTTCCAGAGAGACGCGGCACTCCACCTCCTGCTCGGCGCACAGCCAGGCCACGGCCCTGAGCATCGGCCACGGCCCGCACGCGCACACCAGGGGCCCCGGCCCGGCGCTGCCTGGGCCCCGCAGTTCCTGCAGGCGCTCGCGCAACGGCGCTGTCACCAGACTACGATGCCCCTCGCTGCCATCGTCTGTGCAGACCCAGACCCGCGCCCCGGCCTGCCGCAGAGCTTCCACGCCCACCAGCTCCCGCGCCGTGCGTGCCCCTACAAAAGCCTCCACTGCAAAGCCGCCAGGCTCCGGGCCACGAGCCGTGCTCGTTTCACGTGAAACAGCACGTGCCGGCAGGGCGGTGGCCTGGGCCGCGAAGATCAGGGGCGGCACTCCGATGCCCCCGCCCACCAGCAGCAGCGGGCGCTGGGCCGGGGCCAGCGGTGCGGCGTCCAGGCCGAAGCCGTTGCCCAGGCCGAAGCCGTTGCCCAGGCCGAAGCCGTTGCCCAGGCCGAAGCCGTTGCCCAGGCCGAAGCCGTTGCCCAGGCCGAAGCCGTTGCCCAGGCCGAAGCCGTTGCCCAGAGGGCCCAGCACATCGAGTTCGTCTCCCACGCGGGCTTGGGCCAGCAGCGTGGTGCCGCGCCCGCCCACGCGGAAGAGGATCTCGAACCACTCACCCTCGGTGCTATGGTCGGCGGCGAGACGGCTGGCCCTAAGGGTTGGCTCTGCTGGCTCTGCTCGGTTGGTGCTGCGGCTGGTGCTCATGATCGAGAAGGCGCGGCGCAGCAGGGGGTCGTGCAGCGTGCCCGCGCCCAGGGCGTGCGGCAGCAGGTGCACGAACTGGCCAGGCCGGGCCGAGGCAGCGATGGCCTCGCCCCGCAGCCGCAGCCTGTGGAACGCTGACCCCAGCGCCTCGCTCTGCATCACGGGCACGATGTGGCGCGCCGCAGGGTTGCGCGGCGCGGGCAGAGCGCCTTCCGCGATCGGAAGAATCGGAACCGAAGGATCGTTTCTCATGCGTGTTGGTGCTGCGCGCTCGGGCCGGCTGCAGGGCTCAGGCCTGGGGCCCCAGGCGCAGCTGTTGGAAATCAGTTCAGAGCAAACGGGCTCCTGCAAGTACTTGCAGCGCCTGGCCGGGAGCCGCAGGTCGGGAGCCGCAGGTCGGGAGCCGCAGGTCGGGAGCCGCAGGTCGGGAGCCGCAGGTCGGGAGCCGCCGCAAATCACAACGCGCGCCGCGCGGAGGACGTGCCTGTGCGGGGGTTCAGGCGCGTTCAGGAGGCGTGTTCAGGAGGCGTGTTCAGGTGGGGCGGGAGCGGCGGGCGCCGCGCGTCATGCGCTCCAGCAGCTCGGCGAACAGCTTGACGTCGTCGAAGCCCTGGTACACGGAGGCGAAGCGCACGTAGGCGACCTGGTCCAGGCTGTAGAGCTTGTCCATGAGGCGCGCCCCGACTTCGGAGGCTTCGATCTCGGCCCGTCCTTCGGCCCGCACGCCGGCCTCGACCTCGGCGACCAGGGCGTCCACGTCGTGCAGCGAGACGGGCCGCTTATTGCAGGCCTTGATGATGCCCCGGTGCAGCTTGGCCGCGTCGAACTCCTCGCGCCGCCCGTCCTTCTTGATGACGAAGAGCGCGCTCGTCAGCACGCGCTCCACCGTCGAGAAGCGGTGCTCGCACGCCATGCACTGCCGCCGCCGCCTCAGGCTCGCCCCGCCCTCCGCGCCCCGCGAATCCACCACGCGCGCATCGCCCGCCCCGCACTTGGGACACTTCATCTTCCTCCTCCCCTCGTCGCCCGCCCACCCTTACTCAACCCAAGCCGCCTTGAACTCAGCTCAGGCCTCAGGTACTTGAGGCTTGGCCAATCCCCGAAGGGGCCTGCAGCACCAGGGGCAGCACCCAGTGTCGCGCTCTTGCGTTGCGCAACAGCGGAAACCCCCGGCCCCGGCTCGGCGGCCTCCGTGTTCTTGGGGCCGCTCTGAGCATCTCTGATCAGCTCTGGCCCGCCTTCATTTGGAGGCCAGCAGCTGGGCCAGGCGTTCGAGTTGCTCGGCGTCCGGGGCGAAGAGGACGATCTGGCCGCCCGCGCGCCGCCGCTTCACCTGCACGCGGCACGACAGCGCCCGCTGCAGGCGCTGCTCCAGGCGGGCGTCCTCGTGCTCGCTCAGTTCGTGCTCGCTCATCTCGGGCGCCGCCGCTTGCCGCTCTCCCGCTCCCGCTTCGGCCTGGGGCACGCCTTTGAGAGGCCGCCCTGAGGCGCTCGCTCCGGCACGCAGCGCCTCATCCGATAGAAGCTGCTGGGGACCCTGTGCGCCGTGCCTGGCGCCGCCCGCTGCCTTGAGCTTAGGGCTGGTGCCGGGGGCCTGAAGGGTGGGGGTTTGAAGGGCCTGGGCATCGCGCGCGGCCTGGCGCGCGATGCGGCCCGCGATTTCCTCGGCCTGGCGCACCGAGAGCCTGCCCCTCAAGATGGCGCGCAGGGCGGCCCGGCGCGCGCCCTCTCCGGGCGCCAGCAGGATAGCGCGCCCGTGCCCCTCGGAGATGGCGCCGTCCTGGATGGCCTGCTGCGCTTCGGGCGGCAGATCGAGCAGGCGCAGGGTGTTGGCGATGGAAGGGCGGCTCTTGCCCACGCGCCGCGCGATCTTCTCCTGCGACAGGCCAAACTCCTGGGCCAGCCTCTTGTAGGCGACGGCGGCGTCCAGAGCCGAGATGTCGTGGCGCTGCACGTTCTCGATGATGGCCAGCTCAAGCGCCTGCTGATCGCTCACCTCGCGCACGATCACCGGCACCCGCGCCAGCCCCGCCGCCTGCGCCGCCCGCCAACGCCTCTCGCCCGCGATCAGCTGCAGCTTGCCCCCCGTCGGCTCCGCGTCCAGCTCAAAGCCCCAGCCCATGTCCAGAGGACGCACGATGATCGGCTGCAGCACGCCGTGCTCACGGATCGAGTCCGCCAGGTTGCTCAGCTCAGCTTCGTCAAAGGTGCGCCGCGGCTGGTACGGGTTGGCCACGACCTGCCCAGGCGCCACCCACCGCACCTGATCCCGCCCGCCCCGACCGTCCTGCCCGCCCGGCACAGCCGCCGCTCCCGCAAGCAGCTCAATCGCAAGCAGCTCCATCGCAGGCAGCTCAGCGGCGCGCGGCGTGGCGGCCTCTTGCAGCAAGGCGTCTGCTGCAGAGGCATCTTCATGCGCAGCTTCATGCGCGCCTGCGCGAACCCGACCCCGTTCTTGCGGCCCGGAGGAGGCAGCCTGCGGGCTGTTGGGCAGGGGCTTGAGTGCGGTGCCGGCGACTGTTGCACGTGAAACATTTTTGGTGTCGGAGGTTTCCGCAGTGCTGCTGGCGCCAGGCGTCGCCAGCACGGAGAAGTCGCCGCGCGCCACCTCGGCCAGAAAATCCATGTCGGTGGGAATCAAGGCCGACAGCCCCCGGCCCAACCCTTTCTTTGCATATGCCATAGCGTGCTTCTTTTTTCTGCCGCAAGTACTTGCGGGCCAACTGAGCGCGCACGGGCTCCAGGCAGTCCGCACCGTGCATTGTGCACCTGGCACCTCTACCCTCGCACCTCAAGCTCGCGGCATCTGTATCCACCGAGTTCTCAAAGCCCAGGTTCTCAAAGCCCAGGTTCTCAAGGCCCGGCTTGGAGGCCGGCTCGCTGCGCGACTTCGATGGCCAGGCGGCGGTAGGCGTCGGCTCCGGGCGAGCGCCGGTCGTACAGGGCGATGGGCAGGCCGTGCGAGGGCGCTTCGGCCAGGCGCACGTTGCGCGGGATCAGGGTCTTGAAGAGCAGGGTCGGGAAGTGCTGCTCCAGCTCGCCCGAGACCTGGCGGGCCAGCCCGACGCGCCCGTCGAACATGGTGCGCAGCAGCCCCATCACCTTCAGGCGCGGGTTCAGCGACCGCTTCACCATCTCCAGGGTGCGCAGCAGGTGCCCCAGCCCTTCGAGAGCGTAATATTCGCACTGCACCGGGATGATCAGCTCGTCGGCGGCGACCAGGGCGTTCACGGTCAGCATCGAAAGCGAGGGCGGCGTGTCCAGGATCACCAGCTCGTAACGGGCGCGCGCCTCCTCCAGCAGCAGCTTGAGCCCATCGCGCCTCTCCTCCCCCGCCAGCTCCACCTCGGCCCCCGCCAGATCCTGAGCCGCGCCCACCGCCTTCAGGTTGGGAATCGCTGTCTCTCGCTCGACTTCTTGCAGCGACACCTGGCCCGCAAGAGCCGCATACAGCGAGGGCGCAGCCGCTTCGGGGTGGCGGGCGCGCAGCCCCAGGCCCGAGGTCGCGTTGCCCTGAGGGTCGATGTCAACGATCAAAACGCGCCGCCCCCACTGAGCCAGGGCCACCGACAGGTTCACCGCCGTCGTCGTCTTGCCTACGCCGCCCTTCTGATTAATCACGCTCAAGATCATGCGCCTTCTATTCTACTCGCCACGGCTTGCCTACGGCGCGCTGTTTCACGTGAAACAGCGCGCCGCGATCGTCGCCCCAACGATTACAGCTCGATGATGCCTTTGATGAGGCCGCTGTTGGCTTCGAGCCAGCCGGGGAAGGCGGCGGGAAAGTCGGCGAAGGCGGCCCGGTGGGTGATCCAGGGCGTGGTGTCGAGCCGCCCGCAGGTGATGGCGTCGATAATGAAGGTGAAATCTCGCGCCAGCGCGTTGCGCGAGGCGAGCAGGGTGATTTCGCGGCGGTGCAGCAAGGGATCGTGGAAGGCAACCTCGCTGGCACAGAGGCCCACGAAAACCAGAGTGCCGCCATGCTGGACGCGCTCGAAGGCGGCGCTCATGGATGCGGGGCTTCCCGTGGCGTCGAAGACGACATCGAACTGCTGCCCCTGGGCCTGACCGGGCGCCAGCGTGTCGCGGATGCCGAGCTGCTCGCGGCAAAAAGCCAGGCGCTGGGGCGAAGTGTCGAGGACGCTGACCTGGACGCCGCTCAGCTGAGCCGGGCGGGGCTGATCTCTTTTGAGCTGGGCGTGCAGGAGGACGAACTGGAGCACGGCGAGCCCGATGGGGCCGGCTCCGACGACGACGAGGCGGGCATTTGGGGGCCATTCTTGCGGGCGCGATCGCTCGACGGCGTGGCAGCCTATGGCCAGCGTCTCGACCAGGGCGGCCTGCTCGGGCGCCAGAGCGGGCGCGGGATGCAGCTTGGCGAGGGGCAGGCGCAGCAGGGGCAGCATACCGCCGTCCTGGTGCACGCCCAGTACTTGCAGGTTCTGGCAGCAGTTGGGCTTGCCGATTTCGCAGGCGCGGCAGGCTTGGCAGTTGAGGTAAGGCTCGACCGCGCACAGATCGCCTGGCCGCAGAGCCGAAGCGGGCGCGTTGACTTCGAGGACCTCGACGGCGAGCTCGTGGCCCAGCACGCGGGGGTAGGAGAAGAACGGCTGGCGCCCTCTGAAAGCGTGGATGTCGGTGCCGCACACGCCGACGCGCCGCACCCGCACCAGCGCCTGGCCCACCAGCGGCGGCCCCGGCTCGGGGCGCTCGCAGGCTTCCAGACGCCCCGGCTCGGTGAGCACAACAGCTTTCATATCCGATCCTCCTCTTCCAATCCCAACAAAGGCTGCTCCCCGCGAAACAACGTCTGCAAGTACATCGCTGCAAGTACTTGGCGGCGCGACCACACCCCATTACACGTATTGTTTCCCGTGAAACATTCTCCGCGCCGCTGGCGTGCTCTGGGCAAGTGGCGTGCTCGGGGCAAGTGGCGTGCTGCGGGCAGCTGGCGAGTCAGGAATTTTCGGCCAGTCCGCTGGTCCAGGTGCGGCCCTGGACGGGCTGCAGGATGGCTTGCACCTGGCTGAGCAGGGCTGGGTCCAGGGGTTGGGAGGCCCACTCGATGTTCTGCTGGATGTTGGCGGGCGAGGCAGTGCCGACCAGTGTGGTGGCGATGTCGGGGTTGGAGAGGGCGAACTGCAGGGCGAGCTGGGCGATGTCGACGCCCTGCGCCCGGCAGAGTTGGGCGGCGCTGTGGCAGGCGGCCTTGAGCTGGGGGCTCGCGGGGTGCCAGGGCGGGGCGCCGCGCTGGGTGAGCAGGCCCATGGACAGCGGCGAGGCGTTGATGACGCCCACGCCCCGCTGCCTGTAGAAGGGGAGGTCGGCTTGCAGGGCGGCGTTGTTGAGCGCGAACTGGCAGTAGGAGAGGATGGTGTCGAGGGGGGCCTGCTCGCTGACGGTGCGCAGAGCGCGCAGGGGGAGGCCCGTGACGCCGACGAAGCGCGCTTTGCCGGCAGCCTGGAGCCGGCGCAGGGCGGGCAGGGTGTGGTCGATGAGGGGCTGCAGGGGGACGAACTCGATGTCGTGGCACTGGATGAGGTCCACGTAGTCGAGGCCCAGGCGCTGCAGGCTGTCGTCGAGCGAGCGGGCGACGCGCGCGGGCGAGAAGTCGAACTCCGCTTCGCCGTAGCGCCCGACCTTGGTGGCCAGCAAGTACTTGTCGCGCGGGATGCCCTTGAGGGCCTGGCCCAGGACGGCCTCGGCTTTGGTCAGGCCGTAGTAAGGCGAGACGTCGATGAAGTTGACGTCGAGGTCCAGCGCGGCGTGCACGGTGCGGATGCCTTCCTTGTGGTCGATGTCGCGGAAGACGCCGCCCAGAGGCGAGGCGCCGTAGGAGAGGAGGGAGACTTGAAGGCCCGTCGAGCCCAGGGCACGATATTCCATAGCGCAGAATTAACCACAGATGGCTGCGGAGAGCCACAGAGAAGAGATCGAGAGGTTCTGCAAGTACTTGAGGCGCTCTCCTGGAAGCTCCGTGGTTCTCCGTGGTTTTTCGTGGTTCTCTGGGCTCATCTGTGGCTAATCAGATCAGCGCAGGAAGGCTTCGTGGAGGCCGCCATCGACGGCGATGACCTGGCCCGTGGTCTTGCTGAGGCGCTCGGTGAGCAGCAGGTGGAAGGCCTCGGCCTGGTCCGCCGGGGTGATGGGCACGCGGGTCAGGGTGCGCTGCGCGTAGAAGTGGGCCAGCTTGGAGCGCAGGTCGTCGTCGCTTTCGGCTTGGGAGTACGCGATTTCATACTTGGCCAGGCTCGAAATCACGCGGTCGCGGGGGAACATGGCCGAGCCCTGCACGACGGTGGCGGGGGCCACGCCGTTGACGCGCACCAGGGGGGCCAGCTCGACGGCCAGCTCGCGCACCAGGTGGTTGGCGGCGGCTTTGGAGGTGTCGTAGGCGAGCGAGCCCTTCTTGGCCACGACGCCGTTGGCCGAGGTGGTGAGCACCAGAGCGGCGGGCAGGCCCTGCTCGCGCAGGGTGCGCGCGGCTTCGTCGGCCACGATGTAGGAGCCCGTGACGTTGATGCTGAAGGTGAGCGCCCAGCGGTCGTCCGGGATGTGGCCGCTGTTGTCGGGCGCCACGAAGATGCCGGCTGTGATCGCGATGGCGTCCAGGCCGCCGTAGGCCAGCGCGATCTGATCCAGGGCCGCCCGCACCGAGGCGCGCTCCGTGATGTTGGCCGCCAGCCCGATGGCCTGGCCGCAGCTCGAAACGCCGCTGCCCGCCACGCCGATGCCCGGCCCGGTGCTGTCCGTGATCTCCCGGGCCGTGCTGCGCGCGGCTTCGAGGTTGAGGTCCACGCAGGCGACGTGCGCGCCGTCGCGCACGATGCGCAGCGCGACCTCGCGCCCAATGCCGCTGCCGGCCCCGATGACCGCCACCACCTTGCGCGCCAGCTCCCTCTCGGGCGGCATACGCTGCAGCTTGGCCTCTTCGAGCTGCCAGTACTCGATGTCGAAGGCCTCCTGCTGCGGCAGCGCGGCATACTCGCCGATGGCCTCGGCCCCGCGCATCACCTCGACCGCGCAGCCGTAGAACTCAGCCGTCACACGCGACTCCGACTTGTCCTTGCCCCACGCCACCAGACCCAGGCCAGGGATCAAAATCACCGTCGGGCTCGGGTCGCGCATCGCCGGCGAATCGCTGCGCCTGCACCGCTCGTAATACGCCGCGTAATCCGCGCGATACGCCCGCAGAGCCGCGCCCAGCTTGAGCTTCAAGCCCTCCACACCCTCGCCCTGCGGGTTCCAGTCCACATACAACGGCTTGATCTTGGTGCGCAGGAAGTGATCCGGGCAGCTGGTCCCCAGCTCAGCCAGCCGAGGCGCATCATGCGAATTGACGAAGCGCAGCAGCTTCTCGTCGTCCTGAACCGTCGCGATAAGCCGCCGGGGAGCATGACCCGAGCCATTGGCTGAGCCGTTAGCTGAGCCGTTAGCTGAGCCGTTGGCGAGCTGGCCGCGCAGCCAGGGCAGCAGGCCGGCAAGTACCTGGCGGCGCTCGGGCTCGGGCAGGGGCTGGAACTTCTGGCCGCCAAAGGTGGCCGCGGCCTTGTCGCGGGCCTCGATGAAGCGCGCGGCCCGCTCGATGAGATCAAGCGACAGCTCGTAGCACGCCTTGTCGTCCTGGGCCCAGTTGATGAGCCCGTGCCCGCCCAGGATGACGCCGCGCGCCTGGGGGTGAGCGCGCGTGATGCCCTGCAAGATGAGCCCCAGCTCGAAGCCTGGCCGCTGCCACGGAGTCCAGATCACATCGTCGCCGTAAATCTCGCGCGTCAAAGACTGCGAGTCCCTGGCCGCCGCCACCGCGATGACCGCGTTGGGGTGCGTGTGATCGACGTGCCGCGCCGGGACGAACGAGTGCAGCGGAGTGTCAATAGACGAGGGGCGCGGATTGAGGTTGAAGGTGCAGTGCGAGTACAGCGCGACCATGTGGTCTTCGGCCTGGCTCTTGGCTCCTCTGGGCTCGGCTTGGGCGTACAGGCCCTGCAGGTCGAGCAGCTTCTGCTGGTACAGCGAGGAGAAGTTCTCGCGCTTGGCCGTGCGCAGGTCGCCGCCCGAGCCCTTGACCCACAGCACCAGGGCGTCCTGGCCCGAGAGGGGGTCGCTCTCCAGCAGCTTGGACGAGGTGTTGCCGCCCCCGGTGTTGGTGATGCGCCCGTCCGCGCCCAGGATGTTCGAACGGTATACCAGCCGCTCGACCGGCCCCAGAGCCTCGGCTCGGGCGTCGTCCCACAAGTACTCGACGTGCCGGAAGTCGCCCGGCGCTCTATTTTGGTTGCTCATGCGCCTGCTATTTTAACGCGCCCCCGCTTTAAGGCGCCCCGCGCCCAAGTCCTCAAGTACTTGCAGCACTGGCGGCGGGCCGCTCAAGCCGGAGCGCGCGCCGCCGCGATGCCGGCTTGAGCGGCCCACTGGCTCAGGTCGCGCCCGTCGATGGCTGCGGCCATCAGCTCCGGGAACAGGCCCGGCGTGCAGGCAAAAGCCGGGACGCCCAGCGCCGCCAGCCGCTCGGCCATGGCGTGGTCGTAGGAAGGCGCGCCCTCATCCGAGAGCGCCAGCAGTGCCACCATGCGCACGCCCGCAGCCGCCAGGCTCGCCGCCCGCTTGAGCATCTCGCCCGCCGCGCCGCCCTCGAACAAGTCCGAGATCAGCACCAGGATCGTCTCGTGCGGGCGGCGGATGACGCTCTGGCAGTAGCCCAGAGCCCGGTTGATGTCGGTGCCGCCGCCCAGCTGCACCCCGAAGAGCAAGTCCACCGCGTCCTCCAGCTCCTCGCTCAAATCAACAACCGAGGTGTCGAAGACGACCATGCGCGTCGAGATGGCGGGCAGGCTCGCCAGCACAGCGCCGAAGACGCTCGCGAACACCACCGAAGCCGCCATCGAGCCGCTCTGATCCACGCACAGCACCACGTCGCGCAGCGAGCGCCGCCGCCGCCCATGCCCGTGCAGAGCCTGGGGCACCACGGTCTTGAGGTCGGCCTGGTAGTGCTTGAGGTTGGCGCGGATCGTCCGGTTCCAGTCGATCTCGCCGTGGCGCGGGCGGCGGCTGCGCTCGGCCCGGCTCAGCGCGCCCCGCACCGCCGACTGCAGCGGCGAGGCGAGGCGGGCCATCAGGTCGTCCACCACGCGCCGCACTACCAGGCGCGCGGTGCCTCTGGTCTGCTCGGGAATCACGCTGCGCAGCGACAGCAGCGTCGAAACCAGATGCACGTCCGGCTCAACCGAGGCCAGCAGCTCGGGCTCCAGCAGCATCTGCCCCAGGCCGAGCCGCTCGAAGGCGTCCTGCTGCATCACGCGCACCACCGAAGACGGAAAATACGAGCGGATGTCGCCCAGCCAGCGCGACACCTGGGGCGCCGAAGCTCCCAGCCCGCCGCCCCGCGCCTGCGAGCGCGCAGAGCCCGTCCCCGAACCCCTGTCGCCCGGCCCCTGCTCTTCGCCCCGGTTGTACAGCGCGCTCAAGGCCGCGTCGATGGCCGCGTCGCGCGCGTCCAGAACCGGCTCAGCGCCCACCTCGCCGCCCAACACAAGACGCCAGCGCCGCGCCTGCTCCTCGCTTGAGATGTTCATGGTTCAACGATTCCGTGGCGCAGCGAAAAGAGCTTGCGCAAGTACTTGCAGCGCCCCGGCAAAAGCCGGGATTGTTTCCCGTGAAACAATTTGCGTGGCTTCAAGCGGCGGCTTCAAGCGGCGGCTTCAAGCGGCGGCTTCAAGCGGCGGCTTCAAGCGGCGGCTTCAGGGGGCGGCTTCGAGTTCGGCGCTGGGCTCCCAGCCGAGCAGAGCCGCGAGCGAAGGCAGCACCAGGGCGGCGCGCTGAGCATCGAAACCGGCGGTTGATGGCGCGGCGTGGGCTGTTCTCGAAGCGGCTGTGGCCGGAGCGCGGGCGCGGTCGAGGAGGGCGCGGCGCTCGGGCGCTTCGAAGGTGCCGCAGGTGCGGCGCAGGAGCGGCAGCACTTCGGTGAAGAAGTCGTCGCTCAGGGCTTGCAGCCAGCCGTCGAGGACGCGCCACAGCCGCTCGTCGTGGATGAGCAGCGCGCCCGATTTTTCCAGGAAGCCTTCGATCCAGGCTCCGGCGCCGGCGGCTGCGCTGGCTCTGGAGAGGGCGCGCGACAGGAAGGCCGCGGCTTGGTCGGCGTCGATTTCTGCGGCGTCCAGCAGCAGGCGGCAGCACTTGCCGGCGACGAAGGCGGCGCTCGCCTCGCGCTCAAGCACCTGGCGCAGGGCGGCGCGCAGGGCGGCCTTCCACTCGGGCCGGTTCAGCAGGGCCAGAGCGCGCGAGGCGGCTTCGATGTGGCCGGCCAGGGCGCTGGCGGGCTCGTCGGCTAAGCTGGCGGCTGCGGTGGGGAGGGCGATGGCGGCCCTGGTGAGCAGGCCGTGGATGATGTGGGTGACGTCTTGCTCGCCTGCGCCGCGCACGTCGCCGTAGCGCGCGATGTTGCACAGCGGGGGCAGCGCGCCCAGCAGGTGCGACACGTCGCCCGAGGCCGCCGCGACCTCTTCGAGGCGCACGCTGACCGCGCGCGAGGCCGCGTCCAGTCCGCTCAGGCGCACGCTTTCGAGCAGAGCCGTCAGCTCAGGCAAGGTCGCGGCGGCCCGGGCGCGCTCGATGGCACGCCCGGAAGCCGCTTCTTCAACCGAGTTGCCCCACAGCGCGGCCTCGATGACCGCGAGCGAGAGCTCGGGCTTCCACTGCAGCCGCCAGTCCTCGTGGAAGGTGCTCGCTCCGCCGCCCGCGCGCAGCAGCTCGCCCCAGCCGATGCCAAGTACTTGCAGGCGGTGCAGCAACTGCGACCTCAGCAGGTCGTTGGGCTTGCGCAGGTCCAGGTTCAGCGCGCGCCACGAGGCTGCGGGCTTCATCCCGAGCGTCTTCTGCTGGGCGGCCAGGTCGCTTTGCAGCGGGACTGCCGGCGTGTCGTCGGGCACGCGGCCCAGCACTTCGCCGATGATGAGCTTGTCTGAGATCAGCTTGAGCGGCTCGTCCGCGCCAGAGCACAAGACGGTGCGCGTGGCTTCGTTGAGCTCTTGCAGGCCGGGCAGCGGGCGGCCCCGCAGCGAGGCCAGGGCCTCGGCCAGACGCACGCTCTCGATGACGTGGGCGGGTGAAGCGTCTAAATCCACTTCGCGCAGCAGGGCGGCGACGCGGCTCATCCAGCGCACGGCGGGCGCTGCGGGGTGCGCCCAGAGGTGGCCATACCAGCCGGGCGAGGCGATGCCCGCGCCGTAGCCCGAGGCCGCGCACAAGCGCCCGTTGCTCCAGGGAATCCAGGTCGCGAGCACCTTCATCCTGGGCAGGCCCTTGAGCAAAGTGGCGTCTTGGCGGGCGCGTGGCTGCGCTTCGCCGAGTACTTGCAGGGCCGGGACGTGCCAGGCGCCGCACACGAACGCGATGCGCGCGAAGCCTTGCTTGAGCGCGGCTCGCGTGGCCTGGCGCATCCAGGCTTCGCGCAGGGCTTCGCGCGCCCGCTCGGCCCCGACCCAGGGCGGCAAAGTCCCGGCTGCGAGCTGCTGCGCTTCGTTGTCCTCGATGTGCTCGCGCAGAGCCGCCATCGCCTGCGCCAGCGCGTGGAACAAGGCGGTGCCGTCGCACCTGTGCTCGACCATGTCCTCCCACCACCGCTCCGAATCCTCGTAGCCCGCAGCTTGGGCCAGCAGCTTGAGCGGGTCGGCGCGCCAGGTGTCCACGCTCGCCTCAAGTACTTGCGGGCTCGATCCGGCTGGCGCAGCGTGTTCAAGATCAGCTTCAGCGGCTTGTTGGCCAGATCGTTCAGCGGGCGCTTGGGCTTGAGCTTGGGCTTGAGCTTGGGCTTGAGCTTGGTGCGCGGCGGCGTCGAGGGCGAAGTGGTGGGCGTGGGGCAGGTCGGCCAGTCGGCATTCGACGCGGTTCCGCTGCGCCCAGCCCAGCGCCTGCCACTCGGGCGAGAACTCGGCGCAGGGGAAGAAGGCGGCGTGGCGCGTGGCTGCGGGCGCATACACCAGCAGGGCGACGGGCGGCTGCATCTGCGGGTGCGCGGCGAGGGGCAGGGCGGCCTGGGCATCGGGCGGCCCTTCGATGAGCACGATGTCGGGCCCAAACTCATCCAGCGCCCGCAGCATCGAGCGCGAGGAACCCGGCCCGTGGTGGCGTATGCCGATCGTCAGGAGTTGGGGCGAATCGTTCATAAAGTTTGGCCGTGGGCGCGGCTTGAGGCGCGCCAGATCAGGCCACCTCGCGGCAGGCGCGGTATAAATCCTTCCACTGGTCGCGCTCCTTGACGACTGTTTCGAGATACTCTTTCCACACGATGGCATCTTGAACCGGGTCTTTGACGACGGCTCCGGTGAGGCCCGAGGCCACGTCGCGCGCGCCCAGGCTGCCGTCGCCAAAGTGAGCCGCCAGAGCCAGGCCGTGCGAGGCCACCGAGATGGCTTCGGCCACGCTCATGGTGCCCGAGGGCGACTTGAGCTTGGTCTTGCCGTCCAGAGTCTGGCCTTCGCGCAGCTCGCGGAAGATGGTGACCAAGCGCACCAGCTCCTCGGGCGCGGCGGTCTGAGCCGGGATTTCCAGGGCGCGGCCCAGGGCCTCGACGCGCGAGCTGACGATGCCGACTTCTTGCTCCAGCGAGTCGGGCACGGGCAAAATCACGGTGTTGAAGCGGCGCTTGAGCGCGCTCGACAGCTCGTTGACGCCCTTGTCGCGGTTGTTGGCCGTCGCGATGATGTTGAAGCCCTTGCGCGCCTGGATCTCCTCGCCCAGCTCGGGGATGGGCAGCGTCTTCTCGGACAAGATCGTGATCAAGGTGTCCTGCACGTCAGCCGGCATCCGCGTTAGTTCTTCGACGCGCGCGATCTGCCCATCCTGCATCGCGCGCACGATCGGGCTCTCGACCACAGCCGCGCGCGAAGGGCCTTTCGAGAGCAGCAGCGCGTAGTTCCAACCGTAGCGCACCGATTCCTCCGAGGTGCCGGCGGTGCCCTGGACCAACAGCGTCGAGTCGCCCGAGACGGCTGCCGCCAAGTGCTCCGAGAGCCACGATTTCGCCGTGCCTGGAACGCCCAGCAGCAGCAGAGCGCGGTCCGTGGCCAGGGTTGCGATGGCGACTTCAACTAAGCGGCGCGAGCCGATGTACTTGGGGCTGATTTGGGTTCCGTCGTCTAAATGGCCGCCCAGAATATAGAGCGAGACGGCGTGCGGCGACAGCTTCCACTGCGGCGGGCGCGCCTTGTTGTCCTGAGCGGCCAGGGCCTTGAGTTCGTGAGCGAATTGGTGCTCGGCGTGGCGGCGCAGGATGTTGGGGGTTTCTGTTGTCATGGTTCCTCGGGTCGGTGCGGCTGCAAGTACTTGAGGCGCGCTCACATCTCGAATTCGCGGCGCAGATCGCGGCGTGTGCCGTAGCTTTCGAGCAAGGCAGCGCGGGCCTCCTCGTAGAAGGTGGGCGCATCTTGAGGCCAGCCATGGCCAGCACACGCGAGAGCGTCCATGTGCATGAGCGAAGCAAACCGTGGAGCACGCAGCAGCAGGTGTCCGCCAGGAACATTCCACGCCCTGGCGTTTTTCTTCTGGCCTGACTCCACAGCTCGCCCGGCCAGAGCACGCATACAATCGAGCACCGACTGCGACAGCTCAAGGCCCCATGGCTCGTTGTAAACGCTGAGCAGGCCACTGACAAGGGCGGCTTCGCCTTGTCGCAGCGTCGCGATGAGCATCTCTTCGCGCTCAGCTAAGCCCAGCTTGCTGAGCAGGAAGTTGGTGGGCACGCCCGCCGCCTGAGCCGAGCCCGGAACGAGCAAGAGGGCCTTGATCCAGGCCTTGTCCTGAGCGCGTACAGCCGCCAGCTCAAGGCCTCCACGCAGAGTAGGCTCATCGTCCACGGCTGCTTCGAGAATCTCGATCGGCTCGGCCTTCCACGCGGCGGCCCAGCAAGCGGGCGGCGTGCAGGAGATCATCTGCACCAGCCACCACATCTTCTCGCCCATGGCTTGAGCGTTGGGCTGGCTTTGCGGCCACTCCTTCTTGAGGCCGTCGCGCGCCCACTCGTCCCGCCACGCTGAGGGCAGCTCAGCTTCAATTGTCAAGGCTCCCTGCTCGCGGCTGGCCCGCAAGTACTTGCTCGCGCGCTCGTGGGCACGCGCCACAAATGCCGAGCCCGAAAGTGCCACAAGTACTTGAGCCGCCGCCTGGCACACGCCCGCAGCGCGGTCATCGAGCGCGCTTTCCAGGAAGGGCTCGTCCTGAGCCGACAGCTCGGGGCGCAGCATCCCGATCCACTTCTCGCGGTCGCTTGGGCTCTCGCGAGGCCAGGCGGCTTCCAGGAGTTGCAGGGCGCCCTGAGCATCGCGAGCGCGCAGCATCGCGAAGGCCGCGGTGCGCGCTTCGCCTGTGCCCTCGGCGAAAGCGGCGGCGGCTTCCTCGAAGGCGGCCTGCTCATCCGGCGCCTCGGCGCGCGCCCAGGCCCACTCGGGGTTGAGCTGAGCCAACCAGCGCCCGCGCTCGCCCAGAACCGGCAGCAAGGCAGGCCGCAAGGCCCTGGAGCGCGCGCCCAGTCGCAGCAGGCCGGGCAGAGCCTCGGGCGGCGCGAGGACTTGCCTGGCGCGCGCCGTTTCGAGCCACTCTCGCAGCAGCGGGCCTTCGGTTGATCTCAGCCCACGCAGCCGGGAGCACGCAGCCAGCGGCGCGACCGCGCGGGCTTCCTGCGCGCAAATACTTGGGGCGTTGGCGTTTTCCACAGCCGGAAGCAGCAGGCCCGCGCGCCGCTGCAGCGAAGCCGTGGCCAAGAGCGAAAGCAGAGCGCCCTCGCCATCTGCTGCCACGGCCTTGAGCGCCCAGGCGGGCGCGCCGGCGGGCAGCGCCAGCCGCTCGCCCGCGCGCTCGGTGCCCAGCAGCGCGACTTTGTGCAGCTCAGGCCACAGTTCGAGCGTGTTCATAAAAGTTCGCTTTTGCTTCTGCTTTTGCTTCTGCTTCTGCTTCTGCTCAGCTCAGCTCAGCTCAGCTCAGCTCAGCCTGGGCAGAGCCACGACAGAAACCCGCTCGCAAGCCGTTTGCAGCGTGGCGAGCGGCTCGAAGGCGCGCCCGTTCCACAGCCCAAACAGGCTCAGCGCGCGCCCTCCGCTGGCGGCGAGCAAGGCCCACTCGTCGATGCGCCGCGTGCTCAGCTCAAGCGAGCCGCGCTCGCTCAAGGCCCACAGCGCGCCGCCCACGCGAGCCGGAACCACGTCGCGCAGCACGCAAGGCAGCGATTCGAGCCAGGGAAACAGGGCCAGGCCGCGCGCCCACGCCTCAAGTACTTGCGGCGCGCCCATGCCAGCAGGCGCAAATTCCGCCGGCTGCGGCGGCCCGAACTTCTGCTTGACCAGCGCGCGCAGGCCCAGCGAGCCGGGAAAGAAAACTAAATCGCCCTCGAAGCCGGTGCCCACGGGAGCCGCGCTGCCGATCGGCGCGCCGCCGAAGCCGAACTGGATGATCAAGGCCGCGCGGTTCGAGCCGCGCCCCCACAGCCACGTCTTGCCGCTGCGCAGGCCGTCCTCGCCCTCTTCTTCTGTGTAGGCGAGCGACAGCCAGCTGTCACGCAGCGCCTCGCCCGACTGCAGCAGCTCGTTCTGATCCACGTTCCAGCCGATCAAGCTCTTGATGTCCGCCTGGCGCGCGGGCGGCAGCGAGCCCAGCCGCTTGTGGCCCTCGATCACGAGGTGGAGCAGGCCGAGCCGGTGCAGCATTTCCTCGTGCCAGCCGTTCGAGCCGCCGCCGTTCGAGCTGCTCGCGTGCGGCACGCTCGCCATCTCGCGCAGCCGCCTGGCCAGGCCCGAGCACTGAGCGTCCGTCATGCGGGCCGCGATCTTGTCCCAGAAGCCATAGGGCTGAGCCGGCAGGCTCGCGATGCCGCCTCGCATCACGTCGCGCAGCCACAGCTCCAACTCAGCCAAGCCGCCCGCCACCTTCGCCTCGCGAGCCGCCGCGCGCTTGGCCCGAGCCTCGGCATCGAGGGGCCTGGCCTCGGCTCCAGCTTTGGCGGCCTGGCGCGCGCGCGCCTTCTCCCAGTCGCGCACCCACGCAGGCTTCTCCCCGCTCGCGAACTCCTCGGGCTTCTCGGCAAAGCGCAGCGCCAGCGCCAGAGCGTGCTTGCAGGGCAGCTTGCGCGAGGGGCACGAGCACCTAAACGCAGCCGAAGCGCCATCGAAAGCGCCGTCGAAAGCCACGCGATACGGCTCAGCCTCCGAGCCCAGCACCTCGCCCCAGGCCACGCCGCCCGCGCAACCCAGCCCGCTCAGCTTGCGGCTCGCGCTCAGCTTGCGCGCCGCCTTGAGCAAAGGCTCATCCGGCGCCAGACCCTCCACCACCTCGCGCGAAATCGACATCAGACTGCTCTCAGTTCAAAATGCTTTCACTCGAATGAATGAAACAGATGACGCAATTGTAAGCGGCGCTGAGCCCGTCGTCAAGTGTTTGTGCAAGTACTTACGGAGGTGCTGTGAGTGGAACCGGGCGGGTTTTTATCAGTTGAGGCGAGGTCGCGTGAGGCGAGGTGGCGGCTGCGACTTCGAGTTTGTGGAGAAGAAATGGATTTATTTTCGCCGTTGAAGCTGGGCGCTCTGGAGCTGCCCAACCGGATTATGCTGGCGCCGCTGACGCGTTGCCGCGCCAGCGAAGGGCGGGTGCCCAACGACTTGATGCGCGAGTATTACGTGCAGCGAGCGAGCGCGGGCATGATGTTCACCGAGGCCACGGCGGTCTCGCCGCTGGGCGTGGGCTACCCCGACACGCCCGGCATCTGGTCGCGCGAGCAGGTCGCGGGCTGGAAGAAGATCACGCAGGCGGTGCACCAGGCCGGCGGGCGCATCGTGCTGCAGCTGTGGCACGTGGGGCGCATTTCGGACCCGTTCTACCTCGACGGCGTGCTGCCTGTGGCGCCCTCGGCCATCGCTCTGGAAGGCAACGTGTCGATCTTGCGCCCCAGGAGGCCTTACGTGACGCCGCGCGCCCTGGAGCTGAGCGAGATTCCTCAAGTACTTGAGGCCTATCGCCAGGGCGCGCGCAACGCCGAAGAAGCGGGCTTCGATGGCGTCGAGGTGCACGGCGCCAACGGCTACTTGCCCGACCAATTTTTGCGCGACGGCTCGAACCTGCGCACCGATGAATACGGCGGCTCGCTGGAGAACCGCGCCCGCTTCCTGCTCGAAGCCACGGACGCGGCCATCGAGGTGTGGGGCGCCGATCGCGTCGGGGTGCACCTGTCGCCGCGCAACGGAGGCCAGGCCGGGACCGACTCGGACGTGGCCACGACCTTCAACTACGTGGCGCGCGAGCTGAAGCGGCGCGGCGCGGCCTTCGTGTGCGTGCGCGAGTCGCTGGGCGGCGGCGAGAGGTTCGGGCCGGGCATCAAGGCGGCCTTTGGCGGGCCTTACATCGCCAACGAAATGTTCGACCGCGCCTCAGCCGAGCAAGTGCTGGCCGGGGGCGAGGCGGACGCCGTGGCCTGGGGCAAGATGTTCATCGCCAACCCCGACCTGCCCGCGCGACTGGCTCAGGACGGGCCCTACAACACGCCCGACCCCAGCACCTTCTACGCGCCAGGCCCGCACGGCTACACCGATTATCCCGCCCTGCAGCCCGCAGCCCTGCAGCCCGCCGCCGCCGCCGTTGGCTGAGCTAAGCCGAGCTAAAGAAAAGGCCCCAAGTACTTGAGCTCAAGTACTTGGGGCCTTTTTGTCTTGCTCGGCTTAGCTCAGCGCGAGGCGCTCAGCGCAGCACGAGGCCCTTGGGAATCACGACTACGCCCTCGTCGGTGACGGTGAAGCGCCTGCGGTCTTCCTCGATGTCGACGCCGATCTGGGTGCCCGGCGGAATCTTGACGTGCTTGTCGATGATGGCGCGCTTGATCACGCAGTGGCGGCCAATCTCCACGTCGTCGAAGAGAATCGAATCTTGCACCGTGGACCACGAGTGGATGAAGCAGCGCGGGCCTAAAATCGAACGCTCCACGGTCGAGCCCGAGATGATGACGCCGGTCGCGATGAGCGAGTCGCGCGCGTTGGCCAGGCGATCCGGCCCGTGCGAAACCGTCTTGGCGGGCGGGCCGGGCTGGTGGCGGCGGTGGATGGGCCACTCCTCGTCATACAAGTTGAACTGAGGCACCGGCTGCACCAAGTCCATGTTGGCCTCGTAAAACGAGCTCAGCGTGCCGATGTCGCGCCAGTAGACTGTTGGGCCTTTGTTCTCGTCCACGAAGGGGTAGGCGAAGACGCGGTCGCCGCCCTTGACCATGCCGGGGATGATGTCCTTGCCGAAATCGTGCTCCGAATCGTGCTTCATGTCCTCGATGACGCGCCGCACAAGTACTTCTGTCGAGAAAATGTAAACGCCCATCGAAGCATACGAAGAGCTGGGGTCATCAGGCAGCGTGGGCGGCTCGTCCGGCTTCTCGACGAAGCGCGTGATGCGGCCTGTTTCGTCGGCTCCCGCGATGCCCAGGCGGGTGGCTTCGGCTCTGGGGACGGTGGTGCAGGAGATGGTGAGGTCGGCGTTGTTCTTGATGTGGAAGTCGAGCATCTTGGCGTAGTCCATCTTGTAGATGTGGTCGCCGGAGAGGATCACCACGAAGGCGGGGCGATCCTGCTCGATCATGTAGATGTTCTGGAAGATGGCGTCGGCGGTGCCCTGGTACCATCGCTTGACGTTTCGCTGCTGGGGCGGGATGACATCGACGAACTCGCCCATCATGGGGTTGAACAAGTCCCAGGCGGCGCGGATGTGGCGGTGCAGCGAGTGCGATTTGTACTGCGTGAGCACCTGGATGCGCCTCATGCCCGAGTTGACGCAGTTGGACAGCGCGAAGTCGATGATGCGATACGAGCCGCCAAAGGGCACGCCCGGCTTGGCTCGGTCGCGAGTCAAAGGGTACAGCCGCTCGCCCTGGCCGCCCGCGAGCAGCATGACGAGCGTGGAGTGGACGGCGGAATCCTCGCCGCGCACCGCCACGCCGCGCTTGAGCGTGGGAGCGAAGCGCACGCGGTCGGGCTTGGCGTAGGCGTCTACGGAGGAGGGCGGCTCGGCTTCGGAGGCTTCGAGGGCAGCGAGCGAGGAGGCGAGGGTTTCGATTTCAGGTGTCATGGCGTGTTCTCGCGGTGCAAGTACTTGAGGACGTTGCGGCAAGTACTTTAACGGATTGGCGCGGCGCTTATGAGGGCTCGAAGCGGCTTAACGAGAATTTAGCGCGGCTGCTGCGACGGCTCGCGGCGGCTGCGCCTCCAGCCCACGAAGAGGCCGACGAGAAACCACTGCAACGCTCCCGCGAAAAAGAAGGGCGTCATAGCGTTTGCGTAGTAGAGCAGAGCTGCCAGAGGCGCTGCCGGCAAAACATGGATGCCGCCAATGTTCCAATTCAAGTAGCCTGCATCTCGTAGCAGAACACTAACAAAGAGGACCGGCGCGTCCGCCAGCCCAATGCAGATGCCAATTAGCAAGAATAGATCTTCGGACACCAAGACGCTTGCCGCACCGCACAAGATGATCAGTTGGTGAGCCACAGCCCAGATCAAGCCGGTTCGCACCACTGGATTTAGCTTTCGCATGGGTTCCTCTTCGCGAAGCACGGCGCGGCGCTGCAAGTACTTGGGGCGTTGCGCTTCACTCGAACATCCGCTTCAGCCGCTCCTCGTCGTCATCCGGTTTGACTGGAGGCTGAGTGGGCTGAAGCGGCGTTTTGTCGGGCTCGACTTCGCGGTATTCAGCGAGCCAGTCTCCGGCGCGGTCCCACTTGTTGCCTCGGCCCAGCAGCCAGCCGAAGAAGCCCACCCCGACAGGCCACTTGAGCTTGTCGCGGTGGCAGACCATCCAGTGGCGGCGGCCCTGAGCGACCATCTCGCCCGCACCGCCGCACTTTGGGCAGGCGCCGTAGTCCTCTTCGTCGCCGTGGATGCCTTCGGCTCGCTGCTCCGAGGCTTCCTCCTCGTCGTAGAAGTCGCTCATGGCTGGGCTGCAAGTACTTGCTACGCGGTGTTCTGTTCGAGCAGCCGCTTCACGGTGGCCTTGAGCTCGTCTAAGTTCGAGCTCTTGACGACGTAGGCGTCGGCTGACCACGACTGAAACGACTCGCGGTACGAGGCGTAGGCCGTGTTGAGGATGACGGGGATTTTGGCGTCGCTTTCGAGCAGCCGCGCCAGGGTGTCGAGCCCGTCCATGACGGGCATATTCACGTCCAGCACGATGAGGTCGGGCTTTTCTGCGGCCACGCGCGCCAGGGCTTCCTTGCCGTCGCCTGCGCTGAGGACGTGGTAGCCCTCGTCCCTGAGCTCCTCTTCGTACAGCGCGCGCTGGTTGGTGTCGTCCTCGACCACCAAGATCGTCTTTTGACCTTCCATAGCTGCCTCCTCGGGCTACTCGCCCTGGCTGTGCTCTTCGTCTGCGGGCTCGGCGGGCTGGGCTGAGCCCGGCGTGCGCGCGGGGATGCGCAGGTAGAACGTGGTGCCTACGTTTTCCTGCGACTCGACTTCGATGTCGCCGCCGTGGTCCTGCAAGATGCGCCTGGTCACGGCCAATCCCAGGCCCGAACCCGACACTTTGGTCGAGTAGAACGGATTAAAAATTTTCTTGACCGAACGCTCCGAGATGCCCACGCCTTCATCCTGCACCGTGATCTCGATCATGGGCGGCTCGCGCTGCCAATCGAGCCGCGTCGCGACCGTCATCGTGCTCGGCTCGCCCGCAGAAGTACTTGCGCCGCCTTCATTATGGCTCGCGCCGCCGCTTTTGTCGGCCATGGCCTGGGCTCCGTTGCGCACGATGTTGAGCACGGCCTGCAGCAGGCGCGAGCGATCCATGAGCAGCGAAGGCATCTCGGGCGCGAGCATTTTCTTTAACGTGACGCCGGCGGCTTTGATGTCGGCGTCGGCGAGCAAGAGGGCGTGCGAGACGACCTCGTTGATGTTGTGCGCTTCGAGGCTGAGCTGGCGCGGGCGGGCCATGTCGAGCAGGTCCGTGAGCAGCTCTTCGAGGCGCGAGACCTCGTCCACGATGATGCGCACTTTGCTGGCCACGTTCTCGGCCTCGCCCGGCTTCTTGAGGATCATGCGCGCGAAGCCGCCGATGGTGGCCAGCGGGTTGCGGATTTCGTGCGAGACGCGCGCGGCCATGTTGCCCACAGCCGCCAGACGCTCGGCATCGACCAGGCCCAGCTGCGCCTCCTGCAAAGCCTGATACGCCAGCGCGTTGTCGATGGTAAGCCCGGCCTGCTGCGCCAGCGTGTCCAGCAGCTGCACGTCGTCCTCGTTGATCGAGTCCTGCGAATACAAATTGTCCGCCAGCACAACGCCGATCACGCCGTCTTTGGAGAGCAGCGGGGCCACCGCCATCTCGGGCGCTACGAACAGCGCGCGCGCCGCCCGCACCGAAGCCAGAACCGAAGCCGGCACCTGCTCGTGCGTTTGGGGGAGGTGATTTTGGTAGCTCTCAAGTACTTGAGCGGCCTCGTGGCAGTCCTGGCTGCCGCGGTCTTCGGGGACGGGGAACAGGTCGCAGGGGCGCACCAGGGCAGCGCGGCCCTCGCGCACGATCGAGGCCAGCACTTGCAGCGCGGGCTCGTCCAGCTCGAAGGAGAGGCCGCGCGTGGCGTGCTGCAGCGGGCTGACGGCGCTGCGCTGAGGCTGCGAGGCCGCGGCCAGAATCTCTTGCAGCGAAGGGTTGCGCTGCGACAGCTCGCTCCAGATTTGCGAGGCTTCCTCCTGCGAGGCCGGGCCCAGCGCCATCACGCCGACCAAGATGTCGCGCTCGTTTTCGGGCTTTCGCTTGCCGTTGCCTGCCTCAGGCAGCCAGTAGTTGTCGCGCAGCAGCACGAAGGCCCGGTTGAAGCCCAGCGAGGAGCCCGCCGTGATGCAGGTCAGAACCGTGTGCAGCACGCGGTTGATGTCGAGCGAGGCCTGGAAGAAGCGCCCGATCTCGTGCATCAGCTGCAGCTGGTGCGCCTTGCGCCAGCGCACCGTGATGTTGATCGCCAAGATCACCGCCTTGGCCTCGCCTCGAAAGTACACGCGGAAGATGCGCAGGTCGAAGACGCTCTGGCCCTCGGGCGTGCGGGCGTGCACCTCGGGAATCTGGCGCGGCGTGCCGTCCAGCGTGACGCCCTCGATGGCCCCGGCTAAGCCGTAGGCGTGCATCACGTCCTCGCCCAGCACGCGCGCCATCGGCTGCCCCAGAATCTGCTCGCGCGAGACGCAGAATGTGGTGCACAGCCGCTCGTTGACGACTTCGAGCTGGCCGCGCGCATCGACGACCATGAGCGAGTGCAGCATGGTGTTGATGAGCGTCTGGTGGAAGGCGTTCAGCTCGCCGATCTCGCGGAACAGGCGGCTCGAATGCAGGTGCGTCGCGATGATGTTGGCCGCTGTGGTGAGCGCCTCCTCGTCGCGGGTGTCGAAGGGCAGCGCCTCCTCGCTCTGCACCGCCAGCACGCCCAGCACCCGCCCTTCGAGCATGAGGGGAGCCGCCACCTCGAACTTGATGCTGCGATAAGCTCCCGGCATCGACTCGCCGCCCTCGTGCTCGCCCTCGCCGCCGCGCGCGACGCGGTGCAAAATCTCGCCGCTGCGCGCGGCTGCGGCGAGCAGGCCCGAGCGCGAGGAGATGCGGGTGCCCGGAGGCGCGCTCAGCCCGTGCCCCCCGGCCTGAGCCACGCAGACCAGCTCGAACTCATCGCCCAGCACGCTCGAATCCGAAGTACTTGCGGCCAGGATGGAGGCCGGGCCGGTCGAGGTGTCGAGCGAAGACCACGGCTGCGAGGAATCGACCAGGAAAAACGAGGCGTCGCCGCGCCTGAAGTGCTCCTGGATGAAGCGCACGCAGCAGTGCGGGAAGACATCGAGGTCGCTCTCGCCCAGCGCGCACTTCTGCACCTCGTTGATGAGCGAGAGGTGCTGAGCCCGCTTTTGCTCCTGCAAAAACAGCGCGCGGTAACGCTCCTCGGACTGCTGCAGCTCGCGCGTGCGGGCCGCCACGCGCTCTTCGAGCTGAACCGCGTACGATTCCAGGTCGCGCTGCGCCTGCCGCGCGCTCGTCGCGTCGCGCAAGATCGCTTGCGCCACCACGCCGTGGTCCACGTGAATCCAGTTGCACGACAGCGAGACCGGCACCTCCTCGCGCTGCGGCCTGGCCTCGCGCCGCCCGCTGGGGCCTTCGTCGAAGGGCTCGCTGAGCTCGGGGCTGAGCTCGGGGCTGAGCTCGGGGCTGAGCTCGGGAACGCGAAACGGCTCGGGCAGCGGCTGCCAGTCCGAGGTGCTGAAGCTGTCGCGCTGCGAGCGCGGCCCGTGCCCCTCCTCGCGAGCGGGCCGGGGCGCAGCCGGCGGCGCGGGACGGCGGATCGCGAGGTCTTCCAGGCGCAGCGGCGCGCCGTCGGACTGAGCCACCAGCCAGGCGATGGGATCGCGGTGCGCGGGCGCGAAGGCCTCGACGAAGGGCGTCCCGATCAGCTCGTCGCGGGGCCGCCCGAGCAGGCGCTCGGCCTGCGCGTTGGCTTCGAGAATCAGCCCCTCGCCCGCCCGAAACGAGAGGATCGCCTCAGATGCGTTGTCCAGCAGCGAGAAGTAATGCGCCTCGCCAGGCCGCGAGTTGGAATCGTCGAAGGGTGCCATCGGAGTGGAAGTGGAAGCGGGCAGCTGCAAGTACTTGCCGCAAGTACTTGCAGTGTGCCTCAACTTCCAGCCCCGCTTCCCGAAGCCGCCTCAGCGAAGAGCCTGGCTGAGGTTGCAGCGGCTCTTACACCTGCACGTCGCGCAGGTATTGGGTGGCGGCTTCGGGCGCGACGGGGTTGATGTAGAAGCCGGTGCCCCACTCGAAGCCCGCGACCGAGGTCAGCCGGGGCAAGATGTCGATGTGCCAGCAGAAGTCCTGGGCGATGGTCTTCCAGTCGTCCTCGAAGCCCGGCGCGAAGCGGGTGTTGGGCGTCGAGTGCAGCATCATGTTATACGCCGGATTGCTCAGCGCGCCCTTGATGCGCTTGAGCGCGCGCGCAAGTACTTCGCCCAGCGCGCGCAGCTCCTGGGGGCTTTGCGCCGTGAAGTCGTGGTTGTGCCGCTTGGGGAAGAGCTGCAGCTCGAACGGGAAGCGCGCCGCAAAGGGCGACAGCACCCAGAAATGCTCGGATTCCTCGACGATGCGGCTGCCGTCCTGGGCTTCCTGGCGCAGCATATCCGAGAAGATCGAGCGGCGCTTGCGCTCGTAGTGCTCGCGCGCGGCTTCGAGCCGCTCGCGCACCTGGCGCGGGATAATGGGCAGCGCGATGACCTGCGAGTGCGGGTGCGCGATGGTCGCTCCCGCCGCCACGCCCTTGTTGCGAAAGGCCACCACGTAGCGCAGCCTGGGGTCTTCATACAGCGCCGTGATGCGCGCCTGGTAGGCGCTGAGCACATCGAGCAGCTCGTCTGAAGTGCCCACGGCCATGTCCCACTCGGCGTTGGTGTGCTCGATGATGACCTCGTGCGCGCCGACGCCGTTCATCTCGTCATACATTCCGTGCGCGCGAAAGTCCAGCTCGCCCACGTTCGAGAGCGCCGGGAACTTGTTGGGCACCACGCGCACGCGCCAGCCCGCAGAATCCACCGGCTCGCCTGGGGCGCGGCCAATTTGGAAAACCTCGGGCGGCGTCTTGCCCTCGTTGCCCGGCGCAAAGGGCGAGAAGGCCCCGGTCGGCGGGTCCAGCGCGGGCGTGAAGTCGGTCGGGCGGCGCCCGCGCTCGGCGGCGACGATCACCCAACGGTCGATGATAGGGTCCTTGCGAAGTTCAGACATAGCGGTGGCTCAAGTACTTGAAAGTCAAAACAGCGGCGTAGTGTCGCGGATTTTTGTTTCCGGCGTATGAGCAATCCCTCATCGCCGCTCTCAAACCAAGCCCTGAGCCAAGCCCTGAGCCAAGCCCACAACGCCAAGCGCCCCAAGTACTTGCACAGTACTCGGGGCGCTTGCCAAAACCTGCGGCCTCAGCTCAGCGGCCTCAGCTCAGCGGCCTCAGCTCAGCGGCCTCAGCTCAGTGGCCTCAGCGATGCAGCGTGCAGCGTCTGGTGGGGGCCTGGCCGCGCTCGAAGAACTGCTGCACGGTGACAGGGCACTTGCTGGTGGCCAGCATCCCGCTGTCGGCGCAGATGGTGGCCACCACCTCGCTGCCGTCGCTGCTGTCGCCGCCTTCGACGGTGAGCGGGGCCTGGTCGCGCTCGGGCGCGGCGCGCTGAGCCGAAGTTGAAGCCGAAGTACTTGCGTTGCGGAAGTTGGTGTCGCGGGCGGCGCGCTGGCTGCGAGCGGGGGCGGCATCGGCGGGCGCTGCGTCCGGCGCGTCGGCGGGCGTGTCGGGCTGCTCCGGGGCCGCATCGGGCTGCGAGAGTCCGCCGTCCGAGCGGGCCGGAGCCTGGTCGGGAGCTGAGAGGCCGCCCGCCCCGGCGTTGTCGGTGCTGCCCTGAGCTTGATCGAGGGTGCGCTGGCCGGGCCTGGGGCCGTGCAGGGTGCAGTATTGTGTCGGGGCGCCACCGATGCGGCCCCCGGCTGCGGAGAACTGCTGCTTGAAGGTGTCGGGGCAGTAGCGGGTGGCGAGCATATTGGACTCGCGGCAGATGGTGACGGTCACATACTTCTTGAACTGCGAGGCCTTGAGCCTTTGCTGAGCCGTGGCGCGCTCGTCCTCGATGATCTTCTCGGTCTGGTGGCGCTGGCCCCAGGTGTCGAGCGCCTGCACCATGAACTCGCGCCACGCAGGAGCGCACCACGCGCTGCCCGACGAGCCGTATTCGAGCATCTTGGGCTTGTCGTAGCCCATCCACACCCCCGTCACGAGCTGGCCCGTCGCGCCCATGAACCACACGTCCTTGTTGTCCGAGGTGGTGCCCGTCTTGCCGATGACCTCGACGCCTGGAATCTGCGCGGGCCGCCCCGTGCCGCTGGTCACAACATAGCTCAGCAGCTCCCACATCCGGTTGCCCGCTTCCTGGCTCAAGACGCGCGCGCCATGTACTTGCATGGACTGGTCGATCAGGGTTTCGCCGTTGTAATTGTCCACGCGCACAATCGGCGAGGGCTCGGCGCGCAGGCCGCGCGTGGCGAAGACGCCGTAGGCCGAGGTGTTTTCGAGCAGCGTGATCTCGCTGGCTCCCAGGGCCAGCGAGCGCACCGGAGCCAGCGGCGAGGTGATGCCCAGCATATGCGCCTTCTGGATCACGTTCTGGATGCCGTCGGGCACGCCCAGGCCCATCAGGATGCGCGTGGCGGCCACGTTGTTCGACATCCCGATGGCCTGGCGAAAAGTCAGCGCGCCGTAGTGCACGCCGCGCCCCTCGTAGTTCTTGGGCTCCCAGTCGCCGAACTTGACCGGCTTGTCGATCACCTTCGAGTTGGGCGAGTAGCCCTGCTCCATGGCTGTCGCATAGACGTAAGGCTTGAAGGTCGAGCCGGGCTGGCGGTGGGCTTGCGTGGCGCGGTTGAACTGGCCGTGCACCTTGTCGTAGTAGTCGCGCCCGCCGTACATGGCCAGCACGCGGCCACTGTTGGGGTCGATGCAGACCAGAGCGCCTTCGAGCGCGCGCCCGTGCTCGTTGAGGTGCTGCGTCATGCTCTTCTCGGCGGCGGCCTGCATCCTCATGTCGAGCGTGGTGTAGATCTTGAGCCCGGCCTTGTTCAAGAACTCGTCGCTCCAATCATACTGCCGCTGCAAGTACTGCTTGACGTAAGCCACGAAGTAAGGCGAGGTCCAGTGCGTGCTTTGGGTGCGCTCCTCGCGCATCCTCTGCTTCGAGCTGAGGAGCACGTCCTTGAGCGACTCGTCCTTGACCGCCGCCAGGTACTGGCCCCAGTTGATCTTCTTGTTTTCGAGCATGGCCCTCAGCACGAGCCGCTGGCGCTTCTTGGCGCGGTCGTAGTGCTCGAAGGGGTCCAGGCGGCCCGGCTGCTGCGGCAGGCCGGCCAGCATCGCGGCCTCGGCGATGCTCAGCTGCTGCGCGCTCTTGTGGAAGTAACGCTGGGCGGCAGCCTCGCAGCCGTAGGCGCGGTTGCCGTAGTAGATTTCGTTCAGGTACAGCTCCAAAATCTCGTCTTTGGAGAACCGCTTTTCGAGCTGGAGGGCCAGCAGCGCGGTCTGCAGCCGCCGCCCGAAGGTCTTGGTGCGCGTCAGATAAATGTTGACCGCGAGTTGCTCGGTGATGGTCGAGCCGCCCTGAGCCGAGCCGTCGGGGTTCTTGAAGTTGGCCACCAGCGCGCCCGCGATGCGATACGGGTCCATGCCGGGGTGCGTGTAGAAGCGCGAGTCCTCGATCGAAAGCGTGGCGTTGATGAGGTTGCCCGTCTCGATTGAGGCGTGGCCGTTGCGCGTGCGCGTGACCTTGAGCTTGTCGATGGGGATGAACGCGCGCATCTCGCCCTTGAACTCAGCTAAGAGCGTGCGCTTATGCGTCGCGGGGTCTTCGGCGCTCCAGACCTGGGTGGCCTCGGCCTTGGAGCGGCTGGTGATGAAGCGGGTGTCGGGCACCACTTTTTGCAGCTGGTCGTACATCCCCTTGCCGATGCAGGCCATCACCACGATGGCGCAGAACAGCACCAGCTGAGCCGCGATGAAGCTCCACTTCATGTACCACCAGAACGAGTGCGGGTAGCGCCGGGGCCTGGCGATGGCTTGAGAGCTGGAGGCGGGCGCCGCGTTTTGGTTACTGAAGCGAGGCGGCGTCGAGCGCGGCTGAGGCGCGACGGCGTTGGGCGTGCGGCCCAGGTTGGAAGTGCCGGGAAGTTTAGGCATGATGAGAAGCTCCTCGCGGAGACGAAGAAATTATAGCGCGATGCGCCGCGCCTTCCCTTTTCGAGCTGCCACACGGCGCAGCTCGCCCAACAATGCGCTGCAAGTACTTGCAGGCTGTCAGCGAATAAATAACAGTTATCCAAAATGCCAGCAGAAGCCGCCTGACAATCGCTTGCGCCTTCAGCCACGCGCTTTTATCCTAAAGGCCAGCTAATTTGATTTAAGTCGTGCCCTGTAAATCCAGCAGTCCCGTGAATTAAGCGGTGCCAGCGGTGCGGCGCCGAGGAGTCTGAGGAGTCTAAAGATGAACTTCCTGCGTGCGCGGCGACTTTGCTTTCAGCGTGTGGCCTTGCTGGTACTGGCTGGCTCTTGGGCTGTGGTCTGGCCTCATGGCGTGTTGGCTCAGCCTGCGGGCGGCGGCATGGCGGCCAATCCCGTTGGCTCGGTGGCTGATGAAGGGCCGGCCTGGACTGCCTTGATCGCCCTGCGCGACAAGACCAAGGGCGCTGAAGCCCCGGCTGCGGTTAAGGCTTTCAACGAGTTCTTTACGGCTCACACCGAGATGAACCCGCTGGTGGCGTGCGTGCTGCTGTCGGATGTGGGGGCGCTGTATCGCGACAAGCTGCAGCAGCCGGGCAAGGCGCTGGAGATTTACGACTGGGCGCTCGATAAATACAAGGCGCAGGACGGCTCGATCTCGGTGCTCGAAGGCAAGGGCCGCCTGCTGCTCGACAGCGGCCAGGCCAAGGCAGCGGGCGACTTGATGGAAGAGCGTTGGTCGCAGGTCATCGCGCTGTCGCACGTCGCGCACTTTCACCTACGGGCCATGGCCTCGCGCTGCGTGCAGATTCGGGTGCAGGCGCTGCAAAAGCAGAACAAGCCGGCGGAGGCGCTGGAGCTGCTGCGGAGCACGCTGCAGGAAGCGCCGGCTCTGCTCGACCCGGCGTATCAGGTGGGGTGGGACTGGGGCACGGGCTGGCTGTATCCGGCTCTGGTGGACGGCTTCCTGCAGGCCAAGCAGTTCGAGCAGGCGGCGCGCTGGGCCAGGATGAGCTTCGCCCAGAGCAGCTTCGACAAGGGCGCCATCGAGCGGGCGACGGAGATCGTGGGGCGGGTGTGGGCGGCTCAGGACGACTTCGTGTCGGCGCGCGCTTTTGGAGCCGCTCAGAGCGATGTGGCCCGGCCCAACCCGCTGAGCAAGATCGCGCTGCCCGCGCTGAGCGTGCCGCTGCTCGAAGGGGAGCTGAAGCGGCTGCAGGAAGCGCAGGCCAAAGGCTACGACCGCGAGCGCGCGCCGCAGATCGTGACGCTGCTGATCGGGCTGGGGCGGTTGCGCCCGGCCATGGAGGTCGCGCGCGAGCTGCTGGCGAAGTACCCGACGGCGCCCGAAGGCGTGCAGCAGGTGGCGCGCGTCTTCAAGGCGGCTGATAGCTCGCTGGTGCGCGCCAACGGGTTCATCGCCTACCTGGATGGCAAGGCCGAGAACCCGTTGCCCGCCTTCATGCAGGAGCCTGACGCGCCCCTCTCCACGCCCACCACGCCTGCGGCCCAGGCTAAGCCGGTGGCTGCCGCGCCGGGCGCGGCGGCTCCGCTGCCAAAGCCTTCGTGAAGCCACGCACCGCACTCAACAGCACCCAGCCCAGCGGCACCGCAAGTACTTGCGAGCGCGAGTGAACCTCAAGATGGCGATGAAAACAGCAGCGGCGGCATTACGCGCCCCCAGCACTTGGCGGGGCCTCGGCATGGTAGCGATGGGGCTGGCGCTTGGTCAGGCGAGCCGTGCGCAGCAGGTCGAGCAGATCGGGCCGCCTTCAGTGGGAACGGTGGCGGCGATTGACTCGCCGCCTGGCGCAGCAAAGGAAGTCGCGCCCATCGCCGGCGGCTCAGGTGGAGCTGCGGCCTCGTCTGTGGCGGGCGGCGCGGTCGAGTCGGCGATGGCGGGTGCGCTGATCGAGCGCCTGCGGGCGCGCACCTTGACGCCCGCAGGGGCGTGGCAGAGCGGGGCGCTGAGCGTGGACAGCCTGCTGCTGATCGTGGGCGAGCGGCTCGACACTTGGGGCGGCTTCTTCTGGGAGCGCGACGACACGCTGCGCCGCGCCCTGGTCAGCCTGCTGGTGGAGCACGGAGGCGAGCGGCTCAAGGACACCGGCAAGCTGCCGCTCACGGTGCGGCTGTGGCTGGCCGACTACTTCGGCAGCATCGGCGACGAGCGGGTTCTGCCGTTGGCCGAGAGCGTGCTCGCCGACCTCAAGCCGGGCGCGGTGGGGCAGGAAGACCTGGCGCTGCAGGCCGTGGAGCGGCTGGGGTGGTACTACCGCGACAGGGGCGAGCATGAGAAGAGCGCGCAGGCCTGGCTGCGGCTGGAGCCGCTGGTGAGCAAGCCGGGCTGGGAAGTGCCCGACTCCGTGATCGAGGCGGCGCGGCAGTGGAAGCAAGCGGGGCAGGGCGACAAAGCTCAAGCGGCCTACGCGCGCATCGCGCCCCTGGGAGACGTATGGGTGACGAGCGTGGCCGTGGGCGATCAGGCGCGCGAGCTGATGGCGTCGGGCCAGCAGGCGCCCGCGCAGAAGATGCTGCGCGACGCCTTGCCCCTGGCCATGGGCAGCGAGGCGCAAGTACTTGTGCAGTCGTTTCTGGCGCGCTCGCTGCTGCTGAGCGGCGACCTGGAAGGCGCCAGGAGCACCGCTCAGCAAGCTCTGGATGCTTACGCCAAGCTGCCCAGGCAGCAGGCCGTTCTGGAAAGCATGGCGCGCGCGACGCGAGACGAAGCCGCGGGCTGGATCCAAAGCCCCATCCAGATCGAGCCGCGTGAGCTGAAGCTGCCAGCCGTTAAAGAAGGCGCGCAACCCATCGTGCGCCGCCTGCGGGTGAGGACGCTCAAGCCCGCCACGCTCGCCGTCACATCCAGCGCGCCGCAGATTAAGGCGCGCCTGCTCAGCGAGGACGGCTGGGGCACCGCTGCGTCCACAGAGCAAGTACTTGTGATCGAGTGCGCGCCTGGCGCTCCCGCCAACGCGATCCTTTCGATCACGAGCGAGCAGTACCCGAATGTTGAAGCCAAAGTGCCGGTGCTTTCGGGCGCTGGCTCTTGAGCCTAATTCCAGTTTCAAGGAGAAGAGACGATGAAGTTGTTGATCCGAACAGGTTTGGCGTTGGCCCTGGGCTTTGGTGCCCTGGCTGCTGCGCCCAAAATGGCGTTGGCAACGCCGCCTTGCCCATCAAACTGCAATTCCGACTGCGGCAATTGTGGAAGTGGTCCTTGGGTCTATGTCGACGAGTGGACATCCACCGATTACGCTTGTGTGAACTGTGATCAGGACTGCTCCGGTGAGTTCCATCATGTTCATGCTGTCAATTGGACGTGTCCGATGAAGGACATATCTCCAGTTGAGGGCCCTCCCATCTCCATAGGTGGCGGCAGCTGCCAGACGAAGCAACCTGCTGGACCTGCCAACGGGCCCTGCACCCCATAACCGCAACAAAGGGGCACCATTCTTACCTGTTGGCGGCTTCACGACCTCGTGAAGCCGCCAACAGGTAAGAATGGTAGCATCTTATCTACTTAGAAGCTCGCTGTTTGGCTCAGAGATATCGCATCATGCACTTCCACATCAACAGTCGGTTACGCGTCCTACTTGGCTCCACAGCTCTGGCTGCAACTGTGTGCTTCTGGAATTCTGCTGGACTGTCTTTGCCTTCTCAGCAGCCTAGTGCCAATGAAGGTGTAAGAGATCTGAAGAAGATTTTTCTTCTTGTAACTGACTATCGGCTGAGGCACATCGGAGCCTACCCGAAGAACATGGCCGATCTTCTTAGTGATTTGAGTAAGAAGACAGTGACTCTAGATGACTACAGGGACCAAGCAAATGAACTGACCAACACAGACGCACAGCTTGCGGATGATCCTTTCGTGCGAAAGCACTACAACAATCTAGTGGTGTATGGTATTTACGGCACACGTCCCGATGGTAGTATTGTGGGTGCTCCGAAGCCTGCTGGCGATAGAGACGTTTTGGCTTCTACATTCATTTACGTTCATCTGCACCCCCAGCTAATTGATGGCAAAGCCATCATGAACGCCAGAGGCAACTACTTGGTGCTGTGGGATGATGGGGATGTCGAGGCAGTTCCTTACGATGATGTCTTGTATGTCATCGAGGGAGACAAGTCCCGCGTCGCCTTTTACAATCAGGCTGGAGTTTCTGCAGCTAATACAGCATCCTACGCGGAGTTTTGGACAACTGGTCAGAAGCGTGAGGGCGGCTCTACAGCTACGATACCCTCGTCTCCACTGTACCCACCAGATGGCAAGCCAGTTCCACAGGGTAAGAAAGTTCCCATTCCCGACAACGGCGGCCCCGAATCGCTCGTCGCCCTCTCCCGCCTCCTCTCCTTCCCCTCGCGCTACGGCATCGAGCGCGAAGAGCTGTGGAAGTCCTTCGACGCAGCGCGCGACCAGTTCACCCTCGCCGACGTGCAGGCCGGAGCCGCCAAGCTCAAGCTGCCGCTCGAACTCAAGGCCCTCTCGCTCGATGAGTTGCACAAGCTCAACACGCCCGCCATCTTCCTCACCTCGGACGACAAGCGGCTCGTGGTGCTCTCGCAGCTCGACGACAAGCAGGCCATCGTCATCGACCGCGGCCTGACGCGCATCGTGCCGCGCGACCTGCTCGCCGTGCGCTACGGCGGCCAGGCTCTTGTCGCAGCCAGCGCACTTGCGCCCGCCGCCCTGGCGCCTCAAGTACTTGCGGATGATGCGGTGCGCCAGCTTTCGCTCACTTCACCTGAGCAAGTTGTGACGCAGACGGTCAAGATTTCCAACTCGGGAGGCTCGCTGCTCACGCTGCAGATCGAGCGGCCCATTCCGGGCTGCGAGAAGGCCAAGCTGTCGGCTTCGGCCATCGCGCCGGGCCAGAACGCCACCTTGAGCCTGACGCTGCGCTGGCGCTCGGTGCTCAAGAGCCCGACGCAGAACGTGCTGGTCTTCCTCGCGACCAACGATCCCAGGCGGCCTCGCCTGCCCATCGGCTTCAAGCTCG
>JAABUK010000698.1_pt1 | contig 68551 bp, 59 predicted proteins | sample 5559141 | NCBI WGS metagenome assembly JAABUK01 (sample SAMN10711869, study PRJNA513367) | rock metagenome | isolation source: Antarctica rocks | place: Antarctica: Victoria Land, Pudding Butte nord | collected 2016-01-03 | reverse complement strand
GCCGCGGTGGCCAGGACCGCGTCGTACAGTCTCGGCGACTCGGCTGACCACGGTTCGACCGATCCGGCCTCGACCTCCGTGCCCGTCGCGGTGTCGACGCCGAGCTCGGGGATGAGCAGCCGGGCCTCGACGTCAGCGTCCACCCGCACGGTGCCGAGGCCCGTCTCGTCGTCGTAGCCGGCGTGGACGAAGTAGTCGCCGATCCCGCCTTCCGGCCGGGCGAGGAGGGTGACCGGCCGGAAGATGCCCGACAGCCACCACATGTCCTGGTCCTCCAGGTAACTGCCGGAGGACCATTGGTGCACCCGCACGGCCAGCGCATTCGGTCCGGGACGCACGAGCGCCGTGACGTCGAATTCGACCGGAAGCCGACTTCCGGCACCGGTGCCGACCTCGGCTCCGTTGAGCCACACCCGGAAACAGGAGTCGACCCCCTCGAAACGCAGGACGACCCGCCCCGCCGGCCAGTCGTCGGGCCCGTCGAACCAACGCCGGTAGTCACCGGTGGGATTCTCGGTCGGCACGTGCGGTGGGTCTACCGGGAAGGGGTACCGGACGTTGGTGTACGCCGGGGCTCCGTAGCCGTGCAGTTGCCAGTGCGACGGCACCGGCAGCGTGGCCCACCCGGAGTCGTCGTACCCCGGGTCGGTGAAGGTAGTGTCCAGGTCCGCTCGTTCGCCGAGCCGGAAACGCCATTGGCCGGCCAGCTCACGCCGGGGTGCGTCCGAGTGGAACCACGCTCGCGAGGTGCGAGCTCCGGACAGGGGCTGGAACTGCACGTAATAGGTCACACAGGACAACCTCTCGCAGATCCGCCTCGCGCCGCTCGCCGCCGGCCGTGGCCCTCGGAACCCCGAGGATGCGCAGCCGTCGCCACCACGGGCACGCTGCACCCCCTTACGGTGTAAGTTAAGCTCGAAGCGTCGTCGCCCCGGCCACAACCCCACGGCCCACCACCGGTAGGCAATCAGCCTCCGGAAGGCGCGGCACCCGCACACACCAGCACGAGCGACAGTCCCTGCCGCTCCGATCACCGAGAAGGTCTCAGGAGGAGCACGATGCTCTCGCTCGACGACGCGAAGAATCTGCAGGGATCCACGCTTGCCAGTTCGGATGGCACCACCCTCGGCAAGGTGTCCGACGTCTACATCGACAACGACACGCACCGTCCGGAGTGGGCCCTGGTGCACACCGGATTGTTCGGCGGCCGCGAGAGCTTCGTCCCGCTGGAGCGGGCTCAGATCACCGGCGGCAGCGTGAGCGTTCCTTACGCCAAGGATCAGGTCGATGAGGCTCCGAACGCCGAGCCCGACGGTGAGCTGTCGCAGGACGAGGAAGCCCGGCTGTACGCCCACTACGGGCTGCACTATTCCGACGGACCCTCCGATTCCGGCCTGCCGACGCCGCCGCCGGGGCCAACCGCCGCAGCGGCGGGCCAGGAGATCGAGCTCTCCGAGGAGCGCCTGCGGGTGGGCGTGGTCCGGCGGCCCTCGCAGACCGTGCGGCTGAGCAAGCGCGTCGTCACCGAGAACGTGACCACGACGGTCCCCCTGAAGAAGGAGCGGGCCCACATCACCCGTGAGCCGGTCACCGACGCCAACCGGGCACAGGCGGCCGCGCACCCCGAGATCGGCGAAGCCAGCTACGATCTCGAGCTCGAGGAGGAGCAGGCGGTGGTTTCCAAGGAGACGGTGCCAGTCGAACTCGTCCACGTCGGCAAGGAGTCGGTCATCGAGCAGCAGACCGTGACGGACACCGTGCACAAGGAGGTCGCCGACGTCGAGGGCGCCAGCACTAGCGTCGCGACATGACAAAGCACTCGCGGCACCGCGATACGCCCGCCGACCGCACCGGGGCCGCCGGTCTCGCGGCTTCGGGAGCGGTAGAGGTGGTGCGCTCTGAGGAACGGCTCCGCACCGGGGTGCAGCGCGTGCCGGTCGAGCGGGTCATCGTGAGCACTCGCATCGTGACCGAGACCCGCACCTTCACCGTCGACGTACGCCGCGAAGAGTTGGTGATCGCACGGGCGCCCATCGCGGCGGGCCAAGCTACTCCCGAGGACGGGAGTCCAGAACCGGGTCAGGCTGGACAGCCCGTCGTGGAGCTGATCCTGCGTGAGGAGGTCCCGGAAATCCTCACCCGGGTCGTCCCGGTGGAGCGGATCCGGGTCTACCGCGACCGGGTCGAGGGCGCCGAGCAGGTCCAGGCCGCCCTGAGCCGGGAGGAGGTCGAGCTGAGCGACACCCGGGACGCGCCGACTGGCGGCGGGCGGCGCGACTGACCCGAGCTCGGCCTCTCCATGCCTACGGCGTCGGTGCGCCCGCGCGGTGGGTGCGATCGGCGGTGGCCCGGACGACGGTGACCTGATCGGAGTTGGTCAGTGCCTCCAGGACGCCGAGCGGGCCGAACAGCAGCACCTGGGTCGGCAGGAGCGGCGGGTTCAGACACACGTCGCTGGCCGAAGGGCCCACCCGGAAACCAGAGTCCTGCCACGCGGTCGGGTCAAGGCACGGCTGAGGCGGCAGGTAGTCCCCCGGCTGCACCGCGTCGGCGCGCACAGACAGGTGCGAGCCGTCGATAGGCCCGTTGGCATCCTGTGCGTGGAGACGGTCCGCCCCCCACACACGTCCGGAACGGCGCATCGGCGACCTCGATCCGTGGGTGCGGGTGATAGGTGTCCGCGGCGCGGGCACGTCAGACGCATCGGTAGGGACCCTACCAAAAGTCCGCAACAGCGCGAACCGCACCCGTCGACGACAGTATGCGGGCGGCTGCCCTCCGGGTACCACCGCTGCCTCCGGTGACACCGCTGTCGAGCGAACCGCTCAACCGGACGGGAGCACGCCCCGCTCGACGGCATCAACAAGCGCCTGGTGGTCGCGCTCGGTCTGGTCCGCATACGAGCGGGCGAAGCGGCAGAGCGCACGGCCGACCGCGTCGGACCGGCCGAAGTAGCTGGCGATCATCGAGGCACCGCTGGTGCGGGCGTGGCCCTTGGCGAGCAGGAAGCCGCAGACACCGGCGTAGTCGGTGAGGGCGGCGGGGTCCATGCCGTCGATCGTGATGGCGCCCTTCATGTTGCGGAACTGGCGCACGTAGTACTGGAGATCGCCGATCGTGGCCCAGCCGAGCAGTGGGTCGCTCACCGTCTGCAGGGCCTGCTGATACTCCACGACACGCCTGCCCTGGTGCTCGTGCCAGACCGAGTCGCCGTGCACGTGGGGGGCGATCACCGATCGCCGCGCCTGCTTGAGCTGGAGGAAGATCACGTCGTCGGGACTGCTTCCTTCGCACAGCGCCACGTAGGCGCGCAGTCCGACCGAGCCCACGCCTACCACCTTGTGCGCGATGTCGACGAGACGGTAGCCGCCCAGGATGCGCGCCCAGTGGGATGGCAGCGTCCGGAGGTACTGGTCCAGTGCTTCGGCGACCTGCTCGTAGGTCTCCTCGGACAGCCGCGTCACCAGCGGGTAGTTCTCGATGATCTGCCGGGTACCCGCACGGTCCGCCGTGAACCGCGGCAACGCCCGGTCGCTGGTACTGCGGCGCGCCCGCGCCGCGGCGCGCTCGATCTCGGCGCGCAAGCTGGCCTGAGTGGCGGTGAGCCGCAACCGGTCCAGGTCCAGCCGCTCGAACGACCGGCCCAGCAGCGGCTGCTCGGCCAGATGGGTCAGTTGCTGGCGATAGGACTCGACGCACCCGGCGACCGCCTGCTCGCAGGACGATTCGGGCGCGTCGTTGTGGCGTCCGGCGACCCAGATGCTGGCCGCCAGGCGGCGCAGGTCCCACTCCCAGGGGCCGGGGTGCGCTTCGTCGAAGTCGTTCAGGTCCAGGACGAGCTCGCGCTCGGGCGAGGCGTAGAACCCGAAGTTGCCCAGGTGGGCGTCGCCGCAGATGACCGGCTGGATGCCCGTGGAGGGCAGGCCCGCCAGATCGGTCGCCATGATCGCAGCCGAACCGCGCAGGAAGCCATAGGGAGAGGCCGTCATCCGGGCGACCCGGACCGGGATCAGCCATTCCAACCGGCCCTCGTGGGTTGCCCTCACCTGCTCCACCGGGTCGACCCGATTCGCAGGTGGGGTCCACCGGCCCAGCGCCGACCGCGGCACGGCCTGGCGCAGCGCGCGACCCAGCGCGTAGCGCTCTCGGCGCGGGGTGGCGGGCCGGCGCAGCGAATCGAACGAGCCCCCGTCGGTGGCGGCCAGCACCACGTGCGCGCGGGAGCCGAGAGTCCCATCCGGGGCCGAGTCCGGAGCCGGCGCCGGCTGCCCGTCGCGACGGCTGCCTCGAAGCCCCGGCTGACCGGAACTGGACGGGCTCATGGAAGGCCGGTGCCTCTGCTCTGGGTAGGTGGGCCGCTTGGCTGCACGGAGCCTACTGCGCCGGTCCTGGGTGGCCCGGATCGATGGCCTCGACCGCCTACCGTGGGCGCATGTCGCCATTCCCCAGGGGTTGCCATGCGTGGGTCGATGCGACCGCCGGCGTCGCGGGCGACATGCTGCTGGGCGCCCTGGTCGACGCGGGTGCACCGATCCCTGCCCTGCAGCGCGCCGTGGACGCCGTGATTCCCGGCGCCACGAAGCTCACCGCACATCAGGTCGATCGGGCTGGACTGCGAGCGATCAAGGTCGAAGTCGAGCGACTGATCGAGGACCAGCCAGATCGGACGTGGCGCAGCATCGACGACCTGATCGCCGGTGCCGACCTCCCCGCGTCCGTCAAGGAGGCGGCGCGGGCAGCGTTCGTGAGATTGGCCGAGGCCGAGGCCCGAGTCCACGGGATCGACCTGGCCGAGGTCCACTTCCACGAGGTAGGCGCGTGGGACTCCATCGCGGACGTGGTAGGTACCTGCGCCGGGCTAGACGAGCTCGGGGTGACCTCGGTGAGCACCAGTGCGGTCGCGCTGGGTTCGGGGCGGACGTCCACCGCGCACGGTGACCTCCCGGTCCCCGTGCCGGCTGTCCTGGCGCTCGCCTCAGGCTGGCGCGTGCAGGCCGGTGGCCGTGGGGAGTTGACGACGCCTACCGGTATGGCGTTGCTCACGGCGTTGGCACAACTTAGCGAGGACTTGGTCGACCTGACGGTCGAGGCGGTCGGGGTGGGAGCCGGGACGAACAACCCGCCCGAGCGCGCCAACGTGGTCCGGGTCGTCCTGGGCCGGCGTGCCCACTCCCGGGACACGCGGGATGACCGGCAAGGCGACCAGGGCGCAAGCGGGTCGACGCTGATGACCGTCCTGGAGGCGAACGTCGATGACATGGACCCCCGGTTGTGGCCCTCGGTCCTGTCCGCACTTCTCGACGCGGGCGCTGCTGATGCATGGCTGGTGCCGATCCTGATGAAAAAGGGGCGGCCTGCGCATACGTTGAAGGTTCTTGCGGACGAGACCCACCTGGATGCCCTGCGCCGTCTCGTCTTCGAGGCGACCAGCACGATCGGCATCCGCGAGGCCCTCGTTCGGCGGGTCTCGCTAGCCCGTTCCTTCGTCGTCGTGCAGCTGTCGGGGGGTGGTGAGGTCCGCGTCAAGGTGGCCCATGACGGCGGCCGGGTCGTCCATTGGACAACTGAGTTCGACGACGCGAGCGACGTGGCAACCCGGCGCGGGGTATCGGTCCGCCAGGTGCTCGACGAGGCGTCGGCCGCGGCGGACAAGGCCGGTCTCGTGCCGGGCGTACAACTCCCCGAGAGCTAGTCGGGCGAGGAGATCTGCGCGGCGAGGTGGCCGGCCCCGTAACCGTTGTCGATGTTGACGACGGCGACGCCCGGAGCGCACGCGGTGAGCATGGTGAGCAGCGGCGCCACCCCTTGGAAGGAGGCTCCGTAGCCCACCGACGTGGGGACGGCCACGACGGGAGCGCGAACGAGGCCGGCGACGACCCCCGGCAGCGCGCCGTCCATTCCGGCGACCACCACGATGACGCGGGCGGACCGGAGCAGGTCCAGCTTGTTCAGCAGCCGGTGCAGGCCGGCGACCCCGACATCCATGACCAGTTCGGCGCTGCGGCCGAGGTATCGGGCAGTCAGCAGCGCCTCCTTGGCCACACCCAGATCCGAGGTACCGGCCGCGACGACCAGCACGGGTGCACCCGTGGCCGGCGGCGGATCGGGTGGCCAGGCGACCAGCCGCGCGTCGTGGTCGTGGTGAGCGTCCGGAAGGACGGACAGGATGGCCTTCGCGTGGGCCGGGTCGGCGCGCGTGAAGAGGGTGACAGCCGTGCCGTCCGCGGCGGCTGCGGCGATGGCTGCCACCTGGTCTGGCGTCTTGCCCTCGCAGTAGACGGCCTCGGGATAGCCGCGGCGGGCCGCCCGGTCTTGGTCCAGCTCGGCGAAACCGGAGAGCGCTGCCGGCGGGCGCCAGTCCTCAGCCACGGCTGGCAGTGACCAGGGGCAGGGTGAACATGCCGGACTGGATGCCCGCCAGGTCCACGGCGACGAAGCGGAAACCGGCAGCGCGCACCGCCTGAAGGATCTGCTCCCTCACCGGCGAGGCGACGGCACGGACCAGGTCCTCGCCGGGCAGTTCGACGCGGGCGATGTCCCCGTGGTGGCGGACCCTGAGGTCGGCGAAGCCGAGGCCATGCAGGGCGTTCTCGGCCTCCTCGACTTGAGCCAGCTTCTCCGGGGAAACCTCGTCGAAATGGGGGATCCGCGAAGCCAGGCATGGTGCCGCGGGCTTGTCCGCCGACGGCAGGCCGAGGGCCCTGGCGATCGCGCGGACGGCGGCCTTGTCGAGGCCGGCGTCCGCCAGTGGTCGTAGTACGAGGTGGCCGCTAGCGGCCCGCGATCCCGGCCGATCGGGACGCCGTACGTCGTCGGCATTTTCCCCGTAGGCGACCGCCGAGAGCCGGTGTTGGGCGACCACCTCCGTGGAGATCCGGGTGAACAGCTCGTCCTTGCAGTGGAAGCAGCGATCCGGCCCGTTTGCCCGGTACGCCGCGTTGTCGCCTTCGTGCGTCTGCACCTCGACGATCCGCGCCCCGATGTACCCCGCGACGTCGTGCGCCTGCGCCCGTTCACCGGCGGCAAGGCTGGGCGAGACGCCGAGGACGGCCACGACGTTGTCGCTGCCCAGGGTGCGGACCGACAGCGCGAGCAGCACCGAGGAGTCGACTCCACCCGAGAAGGCCACGCCGAGGCGCGACTGGCCGCGCACCGCGACGGCGACCCGATCCGACAGCTGCGCCAGCTCTGGGGTCAAGGCCAACTGCGATTCTGACATCCGATCACCTCAATGGTTCGAGAATGGGTCGAGAGGAGCCCTCGATACGGGCTGCACGGACGATTCTGTGCCGAAGGTGGGTCCGGGGTCGAACCGGCCGCGGTGTGCAGAAGCCGCGGTATGCAGAAGGAGTCGGTCGGGCGCTGCGTGGGAGCGGCCGACACAGTAGCGTCGACTCATGCAGACTCGACGACTCGGCCGGATCGGCCATGACAGCTCGGTCCTCATCTACGGGGCAGCTTCCCTCTCCGACGTGGTTCAGGACCGCGCGGATGCCTCGGTGCAGGAAGCACTGGACGCGGGCATCAACCACTTCGACGTCGCGGCGGACTACGGCGACGCCGAATTGCGGCTGGGCCCGTGGATGCCCCGGATCCGGTCCAAGATTTTCCTGGCCACCAAGACCGGGCGTCGCAGCGACGCGGAGGCATGGCCGGAGATCAACAACTCGCTCGAACGCCTCCAGACCGACCATGTCGACCTGATCCAGCTGCACTCGGTGGGAGACCTCGAGACCCTGGACGAGGTGACCGGCCCCAAGGGCGCGCTGCAAGCTGCCATCAGGGCAAAGGATCAGGGTCTGGCCCTGGCGGTGGGCATCACGGGTCATACCCATTCGGCTCCGAGTGTCCACACCGAAGCCCTGCGCCGGTTCGACTTCGACAGCGTGCTCACGCCGCTGAACTACACGCTGTCCCGTAACCAGTCCTACGCCGACGACTTCGCGGTGCTGCGGGAAGCGGTGAGCGCCAGCGACGCCGCGCTGATGACGATCAAGACGATCTCCCGTCGCAACTGGAAGGACGGCGAGATGCAGGCGTACGACACGTGGTACGCGCCGTTCGACGAGCAGCGCTACATCACCGCCGCGGTGACCTGGCTGCTGCGCACCCATCCCGAGGTCGCCGGCATCGCGACCGCCGGTGAGACGCGCCTGCTACGCCAGATGATCACCGCCGAGGCGGAGTCGAACACCATGACTCCGCAGGAGGCGGCAGCGATCCTCGACGAGGTCGCCGACTACTCCTCCCCGTTCGTGTCGATGCCCTTCGACTGACGCGCCGGCCCATCCACCTCCGGACCCACTCCGACCGGTCGATGGCGGTCAGACCTCTCCGATGTCCTCGTTCCACAGGGCGGGGTGAGCCGCGATGAAGTCGGTCATCATCTCGACACACTCCTGATCGTCCAGCAGGACGATCTCCACGCCGTGCGCGCGCAGCCAGTCGTGGCCACCGTAGAACGTGCGTGCTTCTCCGATGACCACGCGCGAGATACTGAATTGCCTGACCAGACCGCTGCAGAACCAACACGGCGAGAGCGTCGTCACCATCGTGGTCCCCTGATAGCTCCGCTGCCGCCCCGCCTGGCGGAATGCCGTCGTTTCTGCGTGCATGGACGGGTCGCCGTCCTGGACGCGACGGTTGTGCCCGCGCCCGAGCACCCGCCCGGCGCCGTCGAACAGGGCCGCTCCGATCGGTATGCCGCCCTCGGCCAGGCCAGTGCGTGCCTCCTGGATGGCCATTGCCAGCATGAGCTGAGGATCGGTGGCCTGCTGCCCCCCTGCCATCAGGACACAGCGGCCGAGCCGTTGCCGGTGCGCAGCACCCGCCGCAGGACCACGTAGGTGCAGGCCGAGACCGCGAATCCGACCTCGAAGGTGAGGTCACCGAACCGCGGATGCGCCTTGGGGACGACGCCGACGTACTCGCTCTGGTTGCTGAACAGCCAGATCGACAGCAGCATCCCCAATGCCATCGCGATCGGGCCGGACCAGTTGGCGTAAGCGCGGTCCTCCAGCAGGGCGGAGCTATCGCGACCCCGGCGCAGCCATCGGTCGAGGAGCACGACACCCAACCACGGCCCGACCCAGTAGGCGATGACTAACAGGAAGTTCTCGTAGCTAGCACCTGCGTTGTTCAGTCCGGCGAAGGCCAGGAGCAGTCCCAGCATGCCGAAAACCAGTGCCACGGCGGCTCTGGCTCGGTGAGCCGGTAGCCGCACGCCGAGGGCAAGGAAGGACAGGGAGCCCGAATAGATGTTCAGGGCGTTCGCCGCGACGGCTCCCAGGGCGATGCCCAGGAGGGTCAGCTTGCCGAGCCAGGTCGGCAGCACGCCGGTGAACACCCCTGGATCCACGGCCGCCGCCTTACCCGATGCGGACACCATGGCTGCGCCGGCGCTCTCAAGCAGGCAGCAGGAGAGGAAGACGCCGAGCCCGGCACAGACGCCGACGAGGCGCGCGGGAGTGCGAGGCGGCAGGTAGCGGGTGTAGTCGGAGGCGTAGGGGTTCCAACCGGCCGCATAGCCGAACGCTGCCCCCGTCATGAGCAGGAAGCCACCGACCGTCGGCGGCCCTCCCGCGATGGCGGGGTTGCCGGGATGTGACGCGCTGAACATGACCAGGCTGGCTACGACGAACACCACGGTGAGCACGGGGAAGGCGTAGCGCTCGAACGCCTGCACCAGGTTGTGGCCGAGAAACGCGACGGTGAGCTGCACCGCGACCACGAGGACCAGGCACAGCGCCGTGGGCAGCGCAGGAACCAGGGCATGCAACGCCAAAGCACCGCTGATGCTGTTGACCGCGAACCAGCCGACACCGGCGACGAACGCGTTGAGCCCGGCCGGCAAGATGTTGCCGCGGAATCCGAATCCGGTGCGGCTGAGCACCATCTGGCACATCCCGCTCGGCGGCCCCCACGTCGACAGCACGCCGTGGGACAACGAACCGAGCGTGGTGCCGAGCACGATGGCGGCGACGGTCTGCCAGAACGTTAGGCCCCAGAAGAGAACGCCGAGGATCCCGACCCCGATCGTCGCGAACTCCATGTTCGGCGAGGTCCAGGTCCAGAGCAGTTGCCGCGGGCTGCCGTGTCGCTCGCTGAGGGGGATGACCTCCACACCACCCGGCTCGACGGCGACGGTACGGGCGCCGTAGTTGGCTGCAGCGATGGGGTTCAGTTGGGTGGCACTCGACATCACCCGAACATGCTGCCGCACGGACTGACGGCCCCCGTTTCGGGGGGGTTACGCCTGATACCAAGACTTCTTCGTCACTGCCTAGCGTCAAATCGATAACGATTATTTAACATCGCTTGCTTGTGTATGCGTCCGAAAGCTACGATTTGGGAAGAAGTCTGGCTCTGGCAGCCGGTCCTAGCGGGAGAAGCACGTGGCGGCGTCGGTCGGTCTTGCGCACAAGAGCCCTTCATGGGCTTGATCTGGCTTCTCGCTCCCTTCGCGGGCCTGGCCGTCCTGCTGGTCATGGACCGGGTCGAGCGCAGGATGACCTCCGCGATCGCCAGGGCTCCCCGGCGCCCCGGCGCACGGCGATTGCCCAGCGACGCCTACCCCGCACCTGGGACGCCGGCCGCCTCAGGACCGGCTGACGGCGCCGTCCACGACGCTACGCAGACGGCGATCGGTGATCTACCCCTGGTCCTCGAAGACGAACGGACCGGCCCCTGGCTCAGGCGAGGACTGCGGACGCGAAGCGGCACCGAGCTGCGCCAGCGGATGCACAACGCCCGCAGGATGGGCCACCCCAGCATGATCGGCGCCCGCACCCACCGGCAGAGGACCAAGTAGCCGAGTCCCAGCAGCAGATCACTGAGCTGCGAGCATTCCATCTCCGCGCCTGCTCCTCAACTGGCCCCCAGCAGCCGCAACTGCGGTTAACATGTCGCCATGTCCACGTTCCGTATCCGCGAAGCCGCGAGCCTGCTCGGCGTAAGTGATGACACGGTGCGTCGCTGGGCCGAGGGCGGCAAGGTCGCGACCACGACCGACGCCTCAGGACGGCAGAGTATCGACGGCACTGTGCTGGCGGAATTTGCGGCCGAGCTGGCGGCCAGCTCCGATCGGTTCGAGCCGCGGCCGGTGATCTCGGAGTCCGCACGCAACCGCTTCCTCGGCCTGGTGACCCGGGTGACCCGCGACACCGTCATGGCCCAGGTCGAGATGCAAGCCGGGCCGCACCGGATCGTGTCGCTGATGAGCCGCGAAGCCGCGGACGAGCTCGAACTGGAGCCAGGCGTATTGGCCGTCGCCGCGGTGAAGTCCACCAACGTGGTCGTCGAGATACCCGATCGCCGATGACACGCCGTCTGGTCAAATGGCTGGCCCCGCTCGCGGCGACGAGCATGCTGCTCGCGGGCTGCGGCTCGTCCACCAGCACTGGCGGAGCCGGTTCGAGCTCCACCGCGCGCAACTCGTCGTCCGCTTCTGGGACGCTCAACGTGTTCGCGGCGGCATCGCTGAAGGAGTCGTTCGGCACGCTGGGCAAGCAGTTCGAGGCGGCCCACCCCGACACCAAGGTGGTGTTCAACTTCGGTCCCAGCTCGGGCCTGGCGGCGTCGATCACCAAGGGGGCGCCGGCCGACGTGTTCGCCTCGGCGGCCACGAAGAACATGGACCAGGTCGTGCAGGCCGGCGGCGCAACCTCGCCGACGAACTTCGCCACCAACGTCATGGAGATCGCCGTGCCTGCTGAGAATCCCGCCGCGATCGCCAAGCTCGCCGACCTGGCGAAGCCGGGAGTCAAGGTGGCGGTGTGCCAGGCCGCCGTGCCGTGCGGTGCGACCGCCGAGAAGGTGTTCGCGAACGCCAAGCTGAAGGTCGCCCCGGTGACCCAAGAGGTCGACGTCAAGTCGGTGTTGTCCAAGGTCACCCTCGGTGAGGTGGATGCTGGTGTGGTCTACGTGACCGACGTCTTGGCCGCCGGGGCGGCGGTGAAGGGGATCGCGATCCCAAAGGGCGTCAACGCCTCCACCGAGTACCCCATAGCCGCCCTGACCAAGGCCCCGAACAGGGCGATGGCTTCGGCATTCATCGCCTACGTGCTCTCCGCTGCCGGTTCAAAGGCGCTGGCCGCTGCCGGCTTCGGCAAACCCTGACCAGCCCGGGCCGGACCCCACCTCCGTGACCGGCGCCCAGACGCGGACGGCGCGCTCGCCGGGAGGCTCCCATGCCGTCCGGGGCGCGGGAGCGACTCCGTGGCCCCTGGGCCTGCCGGCGCTGGCGGCGGCGCTGTTCCTCCTGGTGCCGCTGGCGGCGATGCTCATCCGTGCCCCGTGGGCAGGCCTGACCCGCATCCTCGCGAACAGCCAGGTCGTCGACGCGTTGCGGCTGTCGTTGCTGTGTGCCAGCGCGGCCACGGCGATTTCGATGCTCGTCGGCGTGCCGCTGGCGTGGGTGATGGCGCGGTCGCACATCAGAGGCATCTCGTTGCTGCGGGCGTTGGTGACGTTGCCCCTGGTATTGCCGCCTGTCGTGGGCGGTGTGACCCTGCTGCTGGCGTTCGGCCGCCAGGGAGTGCTCGGCCGGTGGCTCGACGAGTGGACCGGTGTCACGTTGCCGTTCACCACGGCCGGGGTCATCGTCGCCGAGACGTTCGTCGCGATGCCGTTCCTGATCATCATCGTCGAGGGTGCCTTCCGCGCCGCGGACCGGGGCTACGAGGAAGCCGCCGGCACCCTCGGCGCGTCGCGGCTGGTCACCTTCTGGCGAGTGAGCCTGCCGCTGATCGGCCCTTCACTGGCAGCGGGAGCGGTCCTGTGCTGGGCCCGGGCCCTGGGCGAGTTCGGGGCGACGATCACGTTCGCCGGGAACTTCCCGGGCCGCACGCAGACAATGCCGTTGGCGGTCTACGTCGCGCTCGAGAGCGATCCAGACGCGGCGATCGCCTTGTCCCTGGTTCTGCTGCTGGTGTCCATCGCCGTGCTCGCTGCGCTGCGCGACCGCTGGCTCAGAGCGGGCAGCACGCAGTGACCGTGACCCCTGGCGTGCCCGAGGCGGCGCCCCCCGGCGTACCGGTGGCGACCAGAGGGCCGCGGCAGTCGCTGTCGATGTCCGGCACCGTCGAGCGCGGCTCCTTCGTCCTTGACGTCGCGGTCGAGGTGGGGCCCGGCGAGGTGCTCGGGGTCGTCGGGCCGAACGGTGCCGGTAAGACCACCCTGCTTCGCGTCCTGGCCGGACTCGAGGCACTCTCCACGGGCGCCGTCAGACTCGGGGAGTCGGCCCTGGACGACGTCGAGGCCGGGGTGTTCGTGCCGGTCGACCGTCGTCCGGTGGGACTGGTGTTCCAGGACTACCGGCTCTTCCCTCACCTCAGCGTTCGCGACAACGTCGCCTTCGCGCCGCGCGCCCGAGGCGTGTCCCGTAGCGCGGCGCGAGCCAGGGCCGATACGTGGCTCGGACGACTGGACCTGACGCCACTGGCAGGGCGCCGGCCCGGTCAGATCTCCGGCGGCCAGGCCCAGCGCGTTGCCCTCGCCCGAGCGCTGGCCGCCGAACCGCAGTTGCTGCTGCTGGACGAGCCGCTGTCCGCGTTGGACACCGAGAGCCGCCTCGACGTCCGGACCCAGCTGCTCCGGCATCTCGAGCACTTCACCGGCCCGGTCCTGGTCGTCACCCACGACCCGCTGGAAGCGATGGTGCTGGCCGACCGCCTGCTGGTCATCGAGAAGGGCCGCGTGGTGCAGCAGGGCACGCCTGCGCAGGTCGCGCGGCGCCCGGCCACGCAGTACGTCGCCCGCCTGGTCGGGCTCAACCTGTATTCCGGGACGTTCGACTCCCGGACCGCGCTGGTGAAGCTGGACGGCGGGGGAACCTTGGCCGTCACGGTGAGCGACGACGTCGAACGGTCACCGGCGCAGCACAGCTCCCCGGTGCGGATGCTGGTGAGGTTACGGCCGTCGGCGATCACCATCCACACCACCCGGCCGAGCGGGGCCAGTCCCCGCAACGTGTGGGCCGGCACCGTCGCCGGGCTCGAACTGCTCGGGGACCGGGTCAGGGTGCAGGTCGACGCGGCACCGGCGGCGCTGGTGGACGTGACCGCCGCCGCTGTCGCCGAGCTCGCCCTGCGGCCCGGAGCGCCGGTGTGGCTGTCGGCCAAGGCCACCGAAACGGCGGGTTATCCCGAGGGATGAACCGAAGGCGTTACAGGAGCGGACGTTGCCGGCGCTTGTGCTCCTCGTAGACCTCGCGCGCTTCCCTGGTCGAGGCCAGCTCCGAGACCTCCGAGACCGGCACGTCCCACCAGGACTCGCTACTGGGCGACGGCACGAGCGGGTCGGTCTGGACGTGAACCAGCGCCGGCCCCCCGACATGGGCCGTGGCCTGGACCAGCGCCGTGCGGAACTCGTCCACGCCGTAAGCGCGGAACACCTGCACGCCGAGGCTCTCGGCGTTCGCGGCTAGATCGACCGGCAAGTGGCCACCGTCCAGACGCCCGGAGGACGGGTCACGGAACTGGTACGACGTGCCGAACCGCTGCGAGCCGAGAGCCTGCGACAACTCCCCGATCGAGGCGAACCCGTGATTCTGCACCAGCACCACGACCAGCTCGATCCGCTCCTGGACGGCGGTCACCAGCTCCTGCGCCATCATCAGGTACGACCCGTCGCCGACCATGACGAACACCTTCCGGTCAGGGCAGGCCATCTTTGCGCCGAGGCCGCCGGCGATCTCGTAACCCATGCAGGAGTAGCCGTACTCGACGTGGTAGCCCTTGGGGTCACGCGTCCGCCAGAGCTTGTGCAGGTCCCCTGGCATCGATCCCGCTGCGCAGACGACGACATCGGCGGCGCCGGACACCTCGTTGACGACCCCGATGATTTCGGACTGCGCCGGTAGGTGAGCGTGCCGATGCGTGTAGGCGCGCTCGACGACGGCGTCCCAGTCCTCGGCCAACGCAATGGCCGTCGCGCGGTAGTCGTCCGCCACCGACCATCGGTCCAAGGCCGCGCGGAGCGCGTGCAGCGCCTCCCGCGCGTCGGCGACGACGGTCGTCCCCGACTGCTTGACGGCGTCGAAGCGAGCCACGTTGACGTTGAGGAATTGCACCCCAGGCGAGGCGAACGCCGTACGCGAGGCGGTCGTGAAATCACTGAAGCGAGTGCCCACGCCGATGACGAGGTCGGCGTCCCGGGCGACCCGGTTGGCTGCCGTCGTGCCGGTGGACCCGATGGCGCCGAGCGAGAGCGGGTGGTCCCACAGCAGTGCGCCCTTGCCGGCCTGGGTCTGAGCGACCGGGATGCCGGTGGCGTCGCAGAACTCGCGCAGCGCATCGGTGGCGGCCGAGTAGATGACGCCGCCGCCGGCCACGATGATCGGTCGGCGCGACGACCGGATGAGGTCCGCCGCCCGGGCCACCTCGTCCGGTTGCGGGACCTGTCGACCTACGTGCCACACCCTCTTCCCGAAGAGCTCGACCGGCCAGTCGAAGGCTTCGGCCTGGACGTCCTGCGGCAGGGCCAGGGTGACAGCCCCGGTGTCCACCGGGTCCGTCAACACCCGCATCGCGCCAAGCAGCGCCTGGGGCAACTGCTCGGGCCGCCAGACCCGGTCGAAGAACCGGGACACCGGACGCAGGCAGTCGTTGACCGAAAGGTCGTAGCCGCCAGGGTTTTCGAGCTCCTGCAGTACCGGGCTCGATACCCGCGTCGCGAAGATATCGCCGGGAAGCAACAGGACGGGAAGGCGGTTGATCGTGGCCAGTGCCGCGCCGGTCACCATGTTCGTCGAGCCAGGTCCGATCGATCCGGTGCACGCTAGCACCGACAACCGGTTCTTCATCCGCGCGTACGCCACGGATGCGTGGACCATCCCCTGCTCGTTGCGGCCCTGGTAATACGGCATCAGGCCGGGGTCCTCGAGCTCGCCCTGCAGCAGCGCCTGGCCGATACCCGCGACGTTGCCGTGACCGAAGATGCCGAAGCACCCAGCGACGAGGCGTTGCTCGACTCCGTCCCGTTCCGACCACTGGCGGGCCAAGAACCGTACCGTCGCCTGGGCGACGGTCAGCCGGATCGACGCGACGGACATGTCAGTTGTCTCCTGTCGTTGGCGAAGCCGGCGTGAGTCGAGGGTCGATCTGCTGGTCGGCCCACGTCTCGCGCACCCACCCCTGGTCGGGATGGTCCGAGATCAGCCACGCCCGTTCGGGCCCAGGGCCGGCCATCACGTTGAGGTAGTACATGTCGAAACCCGGAGCGGCCATGCACGGACCGTGCCAGCCGTACGGTACGAGCACCGCGTCCCGGTCCCGCACCTCGACGAGGACGTCGATGTCCCTCCCCGGAGAAGAACTGGTGCGGTGGTAGCCGAACCCGGGTTGGCCGTCACGTCCCCGCGCGATCTCGTAGTAGTAGATCTCCTCGAGCTCCGACTCGGCGACGCTCGCCTCGTCGTGCTTGTGCGCGGGGTAGCTGGACCAGTTTCCCCCTGGCGTCAGAACCTCGCAGGCGATCACGGCTCCCGTGTCGAAGGCGTCGACCGTGCCGAAATTGCGCACCTCCCTGCTGCACTGGCCGGCGCCCCGCAGTTCGACGGGCACGTCGGCCCTGGCTCCGTAGCGAAACGGCAATACCCGCTCTGTGCGGGCGCCCGCGAAGGCGAACCTGCCACCGCCGCTACTGCCGATCCGCACCGCCGAATGCACCGGCAGGTAGGCGAGGTCGGTCGGGCCCTCGAAGACGCTGGCACGGCCGGCGAGTTCCGCCCTGTGCGAGCCCACCTCGACGGTGGCCGATCCGGTCAGAGGGATCGCGAACATCTCCTCGCCGTCGGTGTCGAACTCTCGGGAACCACCCGCGGGCAGGGTGAGAATCCGCAGGCTTGAATATCCCCAGCCGGCGCTCTCCGGAGTCACCTCGAGATCGAACGACTCCGTCGATGCGCTGCCGGCGCGCAGGTGCAGACGGTTGGCGGGCTCCGGCATCACGTCACCGGACCAGGGAAACAGCGGTGTCGACGGCCATGGCCACGTCGTCGTCGGCTGGATAGAGCATCGTGCGCCCGACGATGAGCCCGCGGACGGACGGCAGGGACAAGGCCTGCGACCACTGCGCGTACAGGTCCTCGGCGGGGCCGGCCTGATCGCCGCCGAGCAGCAGGGTGGGGAGCGTCGTGGCGTCCATGACCCGCGCCATGTCCGGCACGACCGGCAGCTTCAACCAGGTGTAGGCACTGGACGCGCCCAGACCCTGGGCGATGTGTATCGACCTGATCACGGCGGCGGGGCTGAGGTCGTTGACCACCTTGCCGTCGACATGCCGGCAGATGAACGGCTCGACCATGGCCACGAGCTCGGCCCGGTTGAGGTCGGTCACTGCCTGGGCACAGGCCTGCAGGGTGGAGACCGACGCCGGGTCGTCGAAATCGATGCGGGCCAGCATCTTGGCGCCCTCGAACCTCGCATCCAACGTCCCCCGGACGTCGTACGCCGTCATCCGGTCGTCCAACTCGAACATTGCGCCCGCCAGACCGCCTCGGTTCATCGAGGAGATGACCACCTTGTTCTCCAGCGCCCCGAGCAGGAGAAGGTCCTCGGCGATATCCGCGGTCGCGAGGATCCCGTCGACACCAGGGCGGGACAAGGCTTCGCGCAACCGGTCGAGCAGGTCCGTCCGGCTGCTCATGGCTTCCGGGCGCCCCCTGACGGCCAGCGCGCCGCGTGCCGGGTGGTCGCAGGCGATGATCATCAGCCGGCCGTCCGCCGGCAAGAGCGCGCGTCGTACCCGTGCCGTGAGCAGCTCCCTGATCCGGTGCGGGTGGCGTGCCCGTATCTCCGTTATCTGTGCGTAGTTCGTCGCGAACTCACTCATGGCCGCGGGCACCGGCATTCGGGTTGCCGCCGGCGATCAACAGGTCGATCTCGTCCTGGGTCGGCATGGCGGTGGAACACTCCAGCCGGGAGGCGACGATGGCGCCGGCGGCGTTGGCGTTGGACAACACGCGCTCCAGCGGCCATCCCGCGAGGAGCCCATGAGCGAGTGAGCCGCCGAATCCGTCACCGGCACCGAGACCGTTGACCGTCTCGATGGTGAAGGGGGCGGATTCGCAGCGTTCCGTGCGCGTCTTGGCCAGCACGCCCCTCGGACCCTGCTTGACGACGGCCAGTTCCACTCCGGCGTCGAGCAGGGCGTCGGCAGCGCGGTCGGGGTCGGTCTCGCCTACGGCGACTGCGCACTCCTCCAGATTGCCCACGGCGACGTTCACCTGGCCCAGGACCTGCTGCACCTGCTCGGTTGCGTCTGCCGCGCTGTCCCAGAACATCGGACGGTAGTCGAGGTCGAGCACGGTGAACCGCCTGCGGCCGCGCACGCCGAGGGCGAAGTGGTGTGCCTCCCGGCTCGGCTGCTCGCTCAGGCCCGTCGTCGTCACCCACAGCACGCCCGCACCCCGCACCGCGTCGGCGTCGATGTCGTCCGCGGTGACCTGGAGATCGGGCGCCGACGGCTTGCGGTAGAAGTACAAAGGGAAGTTGTCGGGCGGGAGGATCTCGCAGAAGGTGACCGGGGTGGGATACCTGTCGCTGAGGACCACATGCCTGTCGTCGACATTCAGGTCCGCCAGCGCACGCCGGACGAAGCGACCGAACGGATCGTCACCCACCCCGGTGATGATCGCCGCGCGCCGGCCTAACCGGGCGGCGGCGACGGCGACATTGGCCGTGGTGCCGCCGAGGAACTTCCCGAACGTCTCGACGTCCTCCAGCCCGACCCCGATCTGCAACGGGTAGATGTCCACGCCACTTCTACCGAAGGTCAGCACCTCTGGTGGCAGCGCGCCGTCGCCCCTCGTGAGCGTCACGGCCGAGCCGCCAGGACGACGTCGACCCGCTCGCCGGTGCGCAATGCCGTGACCGCTGCCTCGCATACCGCCGCGGCGGCATACCCGTCCCAGGCGCCGGGACCATCGACGGACCCGCGCCTCGCGGCGTTCACCCAGCGTCGCAACTCCATGTCGTATGCGGCACCGAAACGCTCGATGAAGCTGGGAGCGCTCTGGCCTCCCCAACGACCGCCCGGGGTCTTGGTGACCATGCTCTGGTCGAGCCCGATCGTCGCGATACCGCGCTCGCCTACCACCTCGGTGCGAACCTCGTAGGCGATGCCCGAGGACACGAAGAGCTCGTCGGTCACCACGGCGCCAGACTCCGTCTCGAAGACCAGGAGCAGGGGGTCGTTCAGGGCCTTGGGCGCCCGTGCGCTCGGCCGGCCACGCACCACCATGACCGATCGGATCTCCTCACCGAGCAGGAAGCGGACGGCATCGACCTCGTGGACTGCAGAATCGTTGATGACCGACTCGGTCGTGGCGGTGTCCGGTACGCCGGGGTTGCGGTGCGTGCAGTGCACCATCAGCGGGACCCCCAGGGCGCCCGATGCGATGGCCTCGCGCAGGTGAACGTATTCACGGTCGAACCGGCGCATGAACCCGACCTGGATCAGGTCCCTGCCGACGCTCGCCTGACGGGTCACGATGGCGTAGGCCGTGGACGACTCCACCGTGAGCGGCTTCTCGCACAGCACCGGCAGCTGACGATCCAGGCAGGCGAGCAGCTGCTTCTCATGGGCAGCGCCAGGTGTGGCGATGACGACGGCGTCGATGTCGTCGGCCTCGATGGCCTCGAACGGATCGGCGACGACCCGTGCGCCGGGAATCCCCTCGGCCACCTCGTGCGCGCGGTCGGTGGAGACGTCGTTCACGACCTGGACCCGGACACCCTTGACCAGCGTTGCCAGGATGGCTGCGTGGTGCGCACCCATCCGACCGACACCGAGGACTGCGACGCGAAGCTCATGCGTTTCCGGCATGTGGTGCTCGCTCCCTCTTCGCCGCGGCCTCGGCCGGGCCGCCCCTGCTCCGCTCGCTCAGGCGGTCCGTATGCCGCATGGCGGCGTAACGTCCACTGCCGCCGTACGGTACGAGCGGTCAACCTCCGGCGTCAACACTTTGTCCGTACATACGGACATACTCGCTGACCCAGGGTCCCGGACGGGGACGCCGCGCTCACGCTCGGACAGACACAGCCGCGTGCTGGGCATGGTCAGCGATGATGCCTGCGTAGCGGTGCCCGCTGGCTTTGACGGTTCGTCGCTGTGTCGGGTAGTCCACGTGGATCAGGCCGAAGCGCTTGTCGTATCCGTAGGCCCACTCGAAGTTGTCCATCAGCGACCAGACGAAGTACCCCGCGACCGGCACGCCATGGGCAGCGGCCTGGGCGACGGCCTGGATGTGCCGTTCCAGGTAGCGCGTCCGCTGGTCGTCCTGCACGGCGCCGTCCGGCTCCATGACGTCGACCCACGCGGACCCGTTCTCCGTCACGTAGATCCGTGGCGCCCGATAGTCCTGATGCAGCCGGTCGAGCAGCTGCTCGAGCCCGCGGGGGTGAACCTCCCAGCCCATGGCGGTCTGCTCGGCGCCAGGGACGCTCACCGTGCGGGTCTGCGGGAGCGGCCCGGCGGGGTCGTCCGCGACCACCGCGCGGACGTAGTAGTTCAGACCGAGGTGCTCGGTGGGCGAGGCGATCAGCTGCAGGTCGCCGTCGCGTACCGGTGGCTCGATCCCGTAGACCTCGACCATGTCTTCGGGGTAGCCGCGCCCGTACAGCGGGTCGAGCCACCAGCGGTTGGTGTGCCCGTCCGCACGCCGGGCGGCGGCGATGTCCTCGGGACGATCCGTGGCCGGCTCGCACGGGCTGAGGTTGAGGACCGCACCCACCCGCACCGCCCCCGACGCCTTCGCGCGCAATGCCTGCGCCGCAAGCCCGTGTCCCAGCAGCAGGTGGTGCGATGCGGGTACGGCGCGCGCGATGTCGCGCTCCCCTGGTGCCATGGTGCCCTGCAGATAGCCGATCCACGCCGAGCAGAGAGGCTCGTTGAGCGTGAACCAGTCCTGCACCCGGTCGCCCAGCCGCTCAGCGACCACGGCGGCGTATTCGGCGAAGGCGTGGGCAGTGTCCCGCGAGGGCCAACCGCCCCGGTCCTGCAGCGCTTGCGGCAGATCCCAGTGGTAGAGCGTGGCGAACGGCCGGACGCCGGCAGCGAGCAGGCCATCGACGAGCCTGTCGTAGAAGTCCAAACCGGCGGGGTTGACGTTCCCCCGGCCCGCCGGAATTACCCGCGGCCACGCGATCGAGAACCGGTACGCGTCCACGTTCAGGGTCCCCATCAGCTCGACGTCCTGCGGCCACCGGTGGTAGTGGTCGCAGGCCTCGTCTCCGGTGTCGCCGTTGTCGATGACGCCCGGCACCCGCGTGAAGGTATCCCAGATCGACAAGCCCCGGCCATCCGCGTTGTAGGCGCCCTCGATCTGGTACGCGGCCGTCGCGACCCCCCATACGAATTCAGGATCGAGGTGATGCAGGTGTTCCATGATTTCCCTACCAGGAGATGGAGTGTCTGGCGCCGATCGGCGCCAGACGACCGAGAGCCGAGAATCTCGGGCTACTTCACTGCGCCTGCAGTCAGGCCGGCGACGAACTGGCGCTGCAGCAGCAGGAAAGCCACGACGACGGGAAGGCTCACCACCAGGGATGCCGCCATCACCTGGTTCCAATAGACGTCGTTCTGAGTCGAATACCCCTGGAGCCCGACGGCGAGCGTCCGGGAGCCCTCGTCGGTGAGGATGGAGGCGAACAGCACTTCTCCCCAGGCGGTCATGAAGGCGTAGACGGCCACGGCGACGACGCCCGGCAGCGCCGTCGGCAGGACGACCTGGAACAGGGTCCGGATGGGTCCCGCGCCGTCGACCGCCGCGGCCTCGTCGATGCCGCGGGGAACCGAAGCGAAGTACCCGACGAGCATCCAGATCGAGAACGGCAGGGAGAACGTGAGGTAGGTGATCACCAAACCCAGCCTGCTGCCGTACAGCTGCAGGCCGGTCGCGTCGCTGAGGTTGACGTAGATGAGGAACAGCGGCAGCAGGAAGAGGATGCCGGGAAACATCTGCGTCGACAGGACGGTGATGGAGAAGACGCCCCGGCCGCGGAAGTCATAGCGGCTCACCGCATAGGCCGCGAAGATCGCCACGATGACCGAGCACGCCATCGCCGCGCTGGAGACGATGAGGCTGTTCGCGAAATACCGCGCCAGCGGGACGGTGCGCCAGATGTCCACGAACGGCTGCAGCGTCAGCCGTGAGGGCACCCAGCGGAACGGCCCCTGAACGTCCCGCAGCGGCTTGATGGACGAGGTCACCATGGCGTAGATCGGCACGACGGTGAACAGCGTCAATGCCGTCAACACCAGCGTGCGAGTGACCCGGAGCCAGCGTGGATCACGCATCGTTCACCTTCCGCGAGGTGATCGCGAGGTGGATCGCGGTGACGGCCAGGAGGAATAGGAGCAACAACACGCTCATGGCGGACCCCAGTCCGAAGTTCCAGGTGATGAACGAGCTCTGGTAAATGTGCACCGAGATCAGGTCCGCTGCATGGGGAGCGGCATGTCCGAACAGCACGTACGGGGTGTTGAAGTCGTTAAACGTCCACAGGAACAGGACCAGGATGAGCACCTGGTTGACCGGGCGCAGCATCGGCAGGGTGATGCTGCGCAGCGCTCGGCCGAAGCCGGCGCCGTCGATCGCGGCCGCCTCGTACAGCTCGACCGGGACCGTCTGCAACCCGGCGGTGAGGCAGAGCAGCGCGAACGGCCAGCTACGCCAGACCGAGACCACCACCAGCGACACGAAGCTGTTGCTGCCGATCAGCCAGAAAGGACGGACCGAAAACAGGTGCAGTTGATCGACCAGGAGGTGGTTCAGCAATCCCGTATCGCGCTGCAGCAGGAAGCTCCAGGTGATGATGGCCGTGTACGCCGGCAGTGCATAGGGCGTCAAGAATACCGTCCGCAACAGGCCTCGGCCCCGAAATGGACGCTGCAGGAGCACCGCCGCCGTCATGCCGAACAGCCACGAGAAGCCGACCGACAGTGTCGTGAAAGCTGAGGTCACGACGAGTGAATGCAGCAGGTTCCTGCCGATGTCGCCGTTCAGGTCGAGCGCGAGCCGGTAGTTGTCCAGGCCGACGTTCGGAGCGGCCGACCAGTTCCGAAGGTAGAACTGGGTCAAGCCTTTGACGCTCATGCCGATGCCGACCAGGATCGGAATGACGTGCACCGCGAGTTCGAGGACCAGCGCAGGAAACAGGAACACGTACGGCGTCAGCGGTCGCCGCCGACGTCGCCTACGCGGAGGGCCGGAGGTGGCGGTGTGTGCGGTGGCCGTGGTGGTGACTGCCACGGCCGCTACCGACGCCGAGACCCGGTCGATATCCCGTTCATCCGCCGGCCTTGATCTGCTGGTTGGCCGCCGTCAGCTTGGCCTTGATGTCGTCGGCCGTGACCGGCTTGCCGCTCGCTGCCTGCGCGAACAGGTCCTTCATGGCGGTGCCGACGAGGGTCTCGAACTGGCTCTCCTGGGGAACCGCGGGCAGCGGCGCCGCGGACGTGGCCAACACCTTCCGCAGCGTCTTGACCTCAGGGGTCTGGAACGACGCATCCGTATAGGCGCTCTGCACCGACGGAAGCGAGCCGTAGCTCTTGTTGAGGGCTATCTGCTCCTGATCGCTGGTCATGAACTTGACGAACGCCATCGCCGCGTCCTTGTGCTTGCTGTTCTCGAACACCGCGAGGTTGATCCCGGCGACCATGCTGTTGACGTGCTTGCCACCCGCCGGAGCCGGCGCCTGGAACGGAATGGGGGCGACGCCATACTCCGAGGTGCTCATGCCGTGTGACTTGATCCCCGCGCCGGCGGCCTGCCACAGCATCATCGCCGCCTTTCCGGTCGCGAAGTCGGTGATCGATTGATTGCCGGAGCTCTCCGCGTTGCTCGGGTTGACGATCTTGTCGACGGCCATGAAGTCGATGTACCGCTTGATACCGGCGACGACTCCCGGCTGGTCGAACTGGGCCTTGCCGGAGGAATCGAACAGTGTCCCGCCGTACTGCTCGGCGAAGGCGAACGCGTGGTGGGAGTTCTCGGTCGGATTGCCCGCCTCGAGGGCCAATCCCCACTTGCCGTGGCCCGTGAGCTTCTTGGCGTCGGTTGCGAGTTCGTCCCAGGTCGTCGGCGGCTGGGAGATTCCGGCGGCTGCGAACTGCTTCTTGTTGTAATACAGCGCGTAGGCCAGCGAGTAGATCGGCAGCGCCGTCGGGGGCTTGCCCGGTGCACCCGTCGCCGCAAGACTGCCTGCCAGGAAGCGGTCCTTGCCCCCAACGGTCTGTATGGCGCTGTCGGTCCATGGCAGCAGGGCACCGGTCGCCTGCAGCGACGCGGACCAGGTGTTGCCGATGTTCAGCGCATCCGGGCTTTTGCCCGAGGTAGTTGCGGCGAGGATGCGGTTGAGCAGGTCCGGCCACCCGACCACCTCCAGGTTCACCTTGACGCCGGTCTGCTCGGTGAACTTGGCCAGTTCGGGAGCCAGCTTCTTCTTGTCGTCCTCCAGGCTCGAGCCCTGGTTGCTCGCCCAGTAGGTGATCGTCTGCCCCTTGAGGCTGCTGCCGCCGCCGGAGGAGGAGCTCGACCCACCCGGCGAACTAGGCGACGTACCGCCGCAGGCGGCCAATGCCGAGGTCGCCAGCACAACGGTCAACGCAGCTGAGGCACTCCTTCGTGTCACCACGTTTTCAGCCTTCCCATCTTTGGGTTGAATGGACGGCAGCCGGTCGACCACCCGAATCGTTCTTTCAGGTCTTAAACTATGTCGAGGAGTAAAGTGCCGCACATGGCCACCCGTCAAGACACGAACACGTCACGATCCACGGTGGTCGTCCGGCGCAACCAGGCAGAGACCAAGGGGACGGCGCGCGGTCTGCGACGGCACAACCGGGCGCTGCTGCTCTCCGGGCTGTATTTCGGGCAGCCGCGAAGCCGCCTCGAGCTCGGTCGCGCGACGGGCCTGAGCCAGGCGACGGTCAGCAACGTCATCGGAGATTTGATCGAGGCGGGTCTCGTCGTCGAGGCCGGTCTGGTGAACTCCGACGGCGGGCGCCCGCGCACCCTGCTGCGGGTCAACGCGGCATACACGCACATCATCGGCGTCGATGTCGGTGAGACACGGGTGCGTGCCGCGATCGTCGACCTCGCCATGCGACCCCTCGCCGCCGTGGACCACCCCCTGGCCTCTCCACGACCTGAGCCCGACGCTGTCGTCGAACAGGTCCTCAGTTGCGTCCGGCACGTCAGCGCCGAGGCGGGCGTTGCGGAGGGCGACATCCTCGGCGTCGGAGTCGGCGTTCCGGGCACCGTCGAGCAGGGGCACCACGCCAAGGTGCACGCACAGGTGATCGGCTGGGACGCCGTCCCGCTGGAGCAGATGCTGCAGGCCGGCACGAAGCTGCCCATCTGGGTGGAGAACGGCGCCAAGACACTGGGCCAGGCCGAGATGTGGTTCGGCGGCGGCCGGGGCGCCCGCAACGCCGTGGTCACCCTGATCGGCTCAGGCGTGGGCGCAGCCGTCATCACCGACGGTCGGATTTATCGGGGTGCGACCAGCAGCGCCGGCGAGTGGGGACACACCACGTTGCTGTTCGACGGCCGCCGCTGCCGCTGTGGCGCGCGGGGATGCTTGGAGGCGTACGTCGGCGCCGAAGCAACCCTGGACCGATGGCGCCACGCCCGTGGTGGCCGCGCCGTACCCGGCTCTGACGAGGAGTCGTCCCTGGCTGCGTTGCTCGCCGCAGCGCCGACGAACCAGACCGCCGCCCGAGTCGTGCAGGACACGGTCGACTACCTCGGAGCGGGGATCGCCGGCCTGGTGAACTTGTTCAATCCTGAGCGGATCGTCGTCGCCGGATGGGCGGGGCTGGCCATGGCCGACTACCTCCCACAGATCCGAGAGGCCGTGGGCGAGCGGGCGCTGCGGCACCCGTTCAGCGAGACCACGATCACTCTGGGCGAACTGGGCCCTGACGCGGTCGCCCTGGGAGCCGCCACCTTGCCGGTAGCCGATCTCCTCGCCTACGGGGGCACGGACAGCGAGGCGGCCGAGATCATGGGGAGCGAGCTACCCGCGCTCGTCTGAGCCGCGCGGGCCAGCGGTCGATCTGCGCGCTCGGTAGGCCGCCACGTTGGTGCGGTTGGCGCACGACGTGCTGCAGAAACGGCGTGACCGGTTCTTCGACAGATCCACTAGCACGTCCTGGCAGGCGTCGGCCGCACAGGTCTGCAGGCGGGTGAGCTCTTTTTGCCGGATGACGTCCGTGAGCGCCATGGCGGCCTCCACCGCCATTCGGTCTGCCAGCGGAGCCTCCGGCGCGGTCGCGTGGAGGTGATAGTCCCAGGCGTCGTGCTTGACCAGCTGTGGCAGCGCTCCTGCCTCGCGGAGCAGGTCGTTGACCAGCCTGGCGGCGTCGTCCTCATCGACGAACCACAGCAGTCGCAGTCGCGGACGCAGGACACGCACGGTCGCCAGCTCTGCATCGTCCTCGCGCACCAGGCCTGTCCAACCCCACCTCCGTACGAACTCAGCGAGTGCGTCGGTGTCACCTAGCCGGTCGTCGCCGTCCTGATCGGTGTTCACCAACGCCGCGGCGGCGGACAGCGCTACCTCGGTGTCATGAGCAAAGAGCATCTTGACTCCTTTCGTGGCGCTGACTAGGGTGAGTCTTCGTAATGACCCTAGCCGGTTTAACCACTTACTCCGTTCACCATTCACCCTTTTCGCTCAGGAGGCCGCCGACATGAGTGGGGTCTTTGCACGCCGTAACGGGCTGACGCTGGCGGCCGTGTCGGCCGCGACCTTCGGCACCTCCGGCGCATTCGCCGCCTCGCTGATCGATGCCGGGTGGACCTCGGGGGCCGCGGTCACCGCCCGCGTCGTCGTGGCAGCGCTCGTGCTGACCCCGTTCGCACTGGTCCAGTTGCGGGGGCAGTGGCGGGTGCTCGCCCAGGCGCGCAGGATGATCGCCGGGTATGGCCTGGTCGCCGTCGCGGGGTGCCAGCTGTGCTACTTCAACGCCGTCTCGCACCTCTCGGTCGGGGTAGCGCTCCTGTTGGAGTACCTCGGGACCGTCCTGGTGGTTGGTTGGCTATGGCTGCGTCACCAGCAGCGGCCGGAACGACTGACTCTGGCGGGTGCTGCGACCGCCATCGCTGGACTGGTTCTCGTGCTCGACCTCGGCAGCTCGCACCGACTCGACCCGGTAGGCGTGCTCTGGGGGCTGGGCGCGGCGATCGGTCTGGCCGTCTTCTTCGTCCTCGCCTCCAGGGAGGATTCACCGCTGCCACCGGTGCTGCTGGCCTGGGGTGGGATGAGCGTAGGCGCGGTGGCACTTGGGCTGCTCGGAACAATCGGTGCCTTGCCGATGCAGGCGCCCCTCGTCGACGTCACGTTGATGCATCGCCGAGTCAGCTGGCTGCTGCCGGTCCTCGGCCTGTCGCTGGTTGCCGCCGTGATCGCCTACCTGGCCGGCATCGGCGCGGCGCGCTTGCTCGGCGCGAAGCTGTCCTCGTTCATCGGCCTAACCGAAGTGCTCTTCGCGACAGCGTTCGCGTGGGCGCTGCTGGGCGAGGTGCCCGCGCCGATGCAGTTCGTCGGCGGCGCCGCCATCGTCGTAGGCGTGGCCTTGGTCCGCGTCGACGAGCTGCGCCGGTCCGCCCCCGAAACGCCAGCAGCGAGGTCGGACACGGCAGAGCCGCATGTCCAAGAGGCCGCGATCAGCCCCGAATAGCGCACAACCGCAGCGGTGCGATCAGCGCCTTCAGCACGCAGGAATGCGAGCGGGACGCTCGTGGTTCTGGCCTCCATGACAACTATCGGATTCATCGGATCAGGCAACATCGGTTCGCAGCTCGCCCGACTGTCCCTGACACACGGGTACCACGTGGTGATGAGCAACTCCCGCGGCCCCGAGACGCTGGCCGACCTGGTCGCCGATCTGGGCGAGGGAGCGAGAGCAGCGACCGCTGCGGAGGCCGCTGCGGCTGGCGACGTGGTCGTAGTCACGGTGCCGTTGAAGAACTATCTCGACGTGCCGGTGCAACCGTTGGCCGGCAAGACCGTGATCGACACCAACAACTACTACCCGCAGCGCGACGGCAACATCGCCGAGCTGGACGATGAGCACTCGACGACGGCGGAGCTCCTGCAGGGGCACCTCCCGACCTCTCGCGTCGTCAAGGCGTTCAACAACATCATGGCTGCCGACCTCACCACGGACGGCGCCGCGCCGGGGAGCGCGGATCGCCGGGCACTGCCGGTCGCGGGGGACGACGAGGCCTCGAAGCGACAGGTGATGAGCATGGTGGATCAATTCGGGTTCGACGCCGTCGACGCAGGTGCGCTGGCAGAGGGCTGGCGATTCCAGCGCGACGAGCCGTCGTACGTCGTCCGGCAGTCCGCGCAGCAACTCGTTGCCGCCCTCGCTGCGGCCAAACGCTACCGGGACATGTGACCTCGCTCGAGGTCCACCGCGGGTCACCCAGATACGGCATGGGCCAGCACCCCGTCTGGTCAGTGGCTCTAGCGTGGCAGCTTCGGACATACGGTGTCACTGCGACTCGCCCCACCTGATCGGAGACCCGACGTGGACCTGCCTGACGAGCTGATCGCCCTCCTCCGCCAGCCCAGCCCCTGCTTCATCGCCACGGCGATGCCCGACGGCTCGCCACAGCTGACCCAGACCTGGGTCGACACCGACGGGGAGCATGTGCTGGTCAACACCGTCCAGGGCTTTCAGAAGGTCCGGAACGTCAGCCGCGACCCGCGCGTGGCCATCAATGTCTGCGATCCCGCCAGTTCCCGCTACTACGCGGTCCGGGGCCGGGTAGTGGCCGTCTCCACCGACGGTGGAGCCGAGCACATCGAGAAACTCGCTCAGCGCTACCTGGGCGGTCCGTATCCCTGGTACGGCGGCCGCGATCAGGTCCGCGCCATCCTCACGATCGCCGCCGACAAGGTCCACGCCATGGGCTAACCCCGGGCTGACCGGTATGGCCAGCCGATGTGCTTGCGGTGCGAGAGGGTGGGAGTCAGGCTCAGGATGCCACCCATGAGGAAGGTCGCCACATGCTGCTGATCCCCCCCAGCCTGCACGACTCCACCCGCCCGACCTGGCGAGACGTGCTCCGTGGCCTGGCGGTCGGCGCCATCGCGCCGGCAGTGGTGCTCTGGCTGCTGATCACCGGTCTCGGCGAAATACTGGTCGGGCCGCTGAAGGCGTGGAATCACTCCGAGAGCAACCTCAACAGAAGCCTTCAACAGACGCGTGACGCCTTCTGGGACAACATCACCGCGGTGTGGTCCCACATCGGCAACACCGAAATCGTCATCGGGGTCTGTGTCCTGTCCGTAGCTCTCATCTGGTGGCGCACCCGTCGCTGGTGGTTCGCGGTCATCCCCGCGATCGCCATCTCGTTGCAAGCCGTCGTGTTCGTGATCGCCACTGCTGTCACCGGGCGACCGCGGCCGGACGTGCCGCACCTGGACCCGGCCCCGCCGACGTCCAGCTACCCCAGCGGTCACGTAGGTGCGAGCGTCGCGCTGTACGTCTCGCTCGCCCTCATGGCGACCTCCATCGAGCGTCCCTGGCTGCGGCGTACGGTGATCGGCGTGTGCTCGATCGTCCCGGTCCTAGTGGCCTACGCCCGGCTCTACCGGGGCATGCACCACCTGAGCGACGTCATCGTCGGCGCCGCGAACGGCCTCGTGTGCGCGGAGTTGGCCGTGCGCTGCCTCGCCGGACGCCGCCACTCGGGGCGCGATCGCACATCGTCGGGGACCCGCTCGGTGCAGTACCGGCCCTAGACGGGCCTGACCAGCGCCTGACAGGGTTGGATGGGGTCATGAGCGCTGCTGACTGGTTGACGACTGCGGCGGAGCGCGGGAACTCCGCGACCCGGCTGGACAGGCGACATGCTGACGGCGTCGCTTGGACAGCTGGCAACGAGGTTCACCCTCTGGTGCACGGCGCGTCATACTTTCCCGAGCTCGCCCGATGCGTGCGTCTGATGCGCAAGGGTGACCTGCTGCTGTTCACCGACTGGCGAGGCGACCCTGACCAAGCGCTCGACGAGGACGGAAGCGCCGTCTCCCGGGTGTTGGGCGCAGCCGCCGAACGCGGAGTCGTGGTCAAGGGCCTGATCTGGCGTTCGCACCTCGATCGGCTGAAGTTCAGCGAGGAAGAGAACCGCCACCTGGGTGAGGAGATTGGAGCGGCAGGCGGTGAGTGCCTGCGCGACATGCGCGTGCAACCGGGGGGATCGCATCACCAGAAGTTCGTCGTATTGCGTTACCCCGGCCGCTCGCATCTGGACGTTGCCTTCGCCGGGGGGATCGACCTGTGCCACAGCCGCTTCGACGGTCCGGACCACGAAGGCGACCGACAGCGCCAGCCGATGGCTGCGGTCTACGGCCCCCGACCGCCCTGGCACGACGTACAACTCGCCGTGCGCGGCCCGGCCGTCGGCGACATCGAGACGGTTTTCCGTGAGCGGTGGGAAGACCCGAGCCCGTTGACCAGCAACCCCTTCGACCGGATGGTGGACGCTGTCCGGGGCGAGGACAGCACCCCTGGCGCCCTTCCTGAACAGCTTCCCGATCCACCCCCTCGAGGGGAGCAGATCGTGCAGGTACTGCGCACGTATCCGAAGCGGCGGCACGCCTACCCGTTCGCCCCCGACGGAGAGCGCAGCATCGCCCACGCGTACGAGAAGGTCGTCTCCCGGGCGCACAGCTTGATTTACCTGGAGGACCAATACCTCTGGTCCGCCGATGTCGTGGCGTGCTTTGCCACGGCGCTACGAGCCAATCCCCATCTGCGCCTCATCGCGGTCGTGCCACACCATCCCGACCAGGACGGGAGGCTATCCCTGCCCCCGAATCTCGTCGGTCGGCTCCAAGCGCTCGACGTGATTCGTCAAGCAGGCGGCGACCGCGCCGCCGTCTACGGTGTGGAAAATCATTCCGGTACACCGGTTTACGTGCATGCCAAGGTCTGCGTCATCGATGACGTCTGGGCGTCCGTCGGTTCGGACAACGTCAACCGCAGATCCTGGACGCACGACTCAGAGATGTCCTGCGCTGTCGTGGACGAGGCCCGCGACCCACGCGAACCCCGTGTGGTGGATCGCTTCGGCGACGGAGCCCGGGTGTTCGCCCGCGAACTACGTCTCTCCCTCGCCCGCGAGCACCTGGACCGACGGCCCGGCGATGAGGGCGACCTCCTGGATCCCCAGGCGGCCTTTGCCGCCTTCGCGCAGAGCGCGAAGACGCTGGGCAGCTGGTACGACGGCGGACAGCGCGGGCCGCGGCCACCTGGGAGGCTGCGGCAATACCAGCCGCCCCGGCTGAGCCGCCGGACGCGGAGCTGGGCCACTCCCCTGTATCGAACGGTTTACGACCCGGACGGACGACCCGCCTCGCTGCGCCGTTCACACTCGTTCTGACTGAGTCGAGGCTCGATCTCCCTCGGCCGCAAGTACCTCCGGCGGGCACGAGAAAGGCGCGGCGCTGGTGAGCGCCGCGCCTTCCTCAAGGCTCAGGGTGTGAAGGAGCCCTTGGTTTCTACTTGGGCGCCGGGGATGGGGGTGGTGAGGTCCGCGGCGGGTTGTTTGGCGGTGAACGCGATGACGGGGCAGTTGATCAGGACGTTGGTGGATCCGTAGGGGACTCCGCCCGGTCCGGTGAGCAGGTCGGGCCGGGTTGCGGCCAGGTTCAGGATCTGGAATTCGTCGGTTTGGCGGGTGTTGAGCCCAAGCCGGACGGCTTTGTCGGTCCATTGCCCGAACTGGGCTTCCCACAGGGGGCTGTAAGCGAACTTGCGGTGCGGGTCGGCCAGGGTCGGGAAGTCGCCCTGCACGTTGAGCGCATCGCCGCCGTTCCGCAGCGCGGCCAGCAGGCCAGTATTGCCCAGGTATGCGTCCTGGGCGGCGTGCCCGTCGGCGATCAGGTGGGCCAGTCCTTGGGCCTGGGGGTTGTGATTCCCGATTTGGCCGTTGACGAACGGGAAGATCCGTTCCCGGGTCGAGCCCAGGAAGTCATCGCCACCCATGAACGGGGTTTTGGCCAGCAGCGGCACGAACGTGGCCCGTTCCAGGGTCGCGGTGACCGGTTCGGAGGACTCGGTGGACAGGTAGATGATCGGCTGTCCCGAGTCGAATCCGTTGATGATCAGCAGCTGCACCGAGGGGGCGTAGTAGCGGCCCGGGCCGGCGTGCTTGGCCGGGTTGATCTTCAAGACCCGGTCCGCGGTGTTGGTGTGCCGGATGACATCGAACGGCCCGTCACCGGTGGCCACGATCGGCGCGTTATATACCGTCGTCGACCCCGCGAACCGGATGAACGGCGAATACTTCGCGTCCCCAACCCCACCCGGCTTCGCCGCCGCTGGCGGGAACGGCTTGGGCTTGCCCGGGGTCAGCACCCGGGTCGGGGAAAAGTCCGGGACCCCTTCGAACGTGGTGATCGCCTCACCGAACTTGTTGCCCTTCGGAGCGCGCAACGTCACGTCCTGGACACACGCCGAGCACCCGATCCCCACATTCGAGAGTTTCGGCGCGAAGTTGACGTTCAGGTCGCGGGCCGCGCCTTCATCCGAGGCCTCGGTCAGCACGAACCACACGCTCTTGCCGTGGAACACCCCCCGGTGCAACGGCAAGGTCGCACTGTGCTGGGAAAGGTTCACCTGGACCGTGCTCTCCAAGATCACCTTGCTGCTCGGCAACACCCCGCTGGTCTGGCCCGGAATCACATTCGGGCCAGCAGCAGAAGACGCACCCGCCCCTGACAGGGCAAAAACACCAAGCGGCACGGCAAGCGCGGCCGTCACTACCGCACTGAACTTCCGATCCGGGCGTATCCGCATCATCGCGGACCTCCAATACATTGAGGGGCGGGTTGGATCACGCTTCAGTGTGGGCTGCCGTACCGGCGCGCGACAAGCGTTGGTTAACTTACGGATTGAGAAACTCTGCTCTTCCCTCGCTCCGCCGCAGCGCGGCCTCGACCAGGTCGGTGCCCGGTAGGTGAGGTCGGAGATCCATATCGTTCAGGCCGCGGTCGAAGGTGCGCCCCGGCGGGACCAGCAGTCCCGCTATCACCGTGTTCACCCACTGGGGCAGACCGCAGAAGCGTGTAGCGACAAGCTATTTGGCCGCTACGCGCCCCGAACCCAGAGGGCGGCCAACGCCGATACGGCTTGTAAGACCTGCTAAGACGCGGGGCGCCGAACCCGGCCTACTGTCGAAGAAGTCGGCCGACTACCCACGTATGCGAGCCACGCGACGCCAACATCGTCGTGTGCTGCCGCTGCTTCCGAGCGCACCGGGACTCCCCGGGGCGTCGATACGAGGAGAACTGCATGAGCGTTACCCGCCGCCGTCTCGTTGCTGGAGTCATCGGAGCCGCCGCAGCGGCTTCGCTCCCGCGCTCCCGGCATCCGTGCAAGAGGCACAGGTTTCAAAGCTCTTCATCAAGAGTGCCCTGGCGGTGAACACCAACATCGGCACCGTGACCCTACCGCTGCATCGCGGCACGTCGTCCGGCCACACAGTCTGGTACGTCATCACCGAGTCATCGGACAAGGAGGACGCACAGCGTCGAGGCGTGAACTTCTCGGAGCGGATGGCTCACGCCCTCGGCACCAAGGCTGTTCAGCGCGCGCACTTCGTCGGCGGTCACATCGACTTCCCCGGCACCGTCGACTTCTCGCCCACCCGGGTCGTCGTCCCAGGCCCGAAGGGGTTCCCACCAGCGAAGTTCCCGCCCGAGGCGGTAGGCGACGCGAAGTACAGCCCACTGGTCACGACTGATGGCCGCATCGTGCTCAACGCCACCCAGGTCGCCAACAGCAGCGGCAAGGACTGCAGTCGGCACTGCTGGGTCAAGGCGATCCGCTGAACATCCCCAGCGCCGCTCCGGACGACCGTGGCTACAGCCCCATCTGGGACATCCACCCGGCCGTATTGACGAAGCAGGCCATCCGGGCCGGCCTAATCCATCGACTGACCAGCGAGAGCGCCGTCGCCAATGCCTTCCAGCGTGGGGAGCTCGTGAGCGCGGGCACCGGCCCGCCCAACAGCGACTTGTTGGGCCTTCGCTCGCTGCCCGGCATCTCCATGTGCCCGATCGTGCTGCAACTCGGGTAAGCGTCGGCAGCATCTGAACACTTGACCCGGCGGTCTCCGGTGGCTTACGGCTACCGGGGCCGTCGGCGTGTTCAGCACGGTGGCAACGGTCCCTTCGCTGAACGGGACCCGAGGCCCAGCCGGCGCGGCTAACCGTAAAGCGGCTGAGCCCGCTCGCGAAGCGACGGCGCCTGGTCGCCGTTGCCGGCAGACAGGATCGGGTCGGCCGCGAAGCGGTACCCCACGCCATACACCGTCTCGACCCAGGCGGGCCGGCTGGGATCGGCCTCGATCTTCGTCCGGAGCCGGCGGACGTGGACCGTGACTGTGGGCAGCGTGCCGACGGTGTAACCCCACACATCGGCGAGCAGCCGCTGTCGAGGAAGCGCCACCCCGCGGTGGCGCATCAGGTAGGCGAGGAGCCGGAACTCGATCATCGTCAATGCGATTGGCTGGTCGTCGATCTCGACGGTATGTCCGTCGAGGTTCACCCGGATCGAGCCGGCGACCAGCAGGCGCTCCTCGTCCCGGGGAATGATCTTGTGTCGGCGCAGGACGGCAAGCACGCGCGCGAGCAGTTCGTCGAGCAGGAACGGCGAGAGCAGACAGTCATCAGCACCGGCACAGAGCAGCGTCGCGCGGATGCTCGCCTCTGCCAGTGCTCCGGTCAGGATCACCGCTGGGGCACTGACGATTCGAAGCTCGGCCAGCACTTCCTGGACTGTGGTCGCGCACACTGCCACGTCGAGGACGACCAAGTCGGGGCGTAGCTGGGCGACCTGCTCGAGAAGCATCGTCGGGTGCTGCAGCGGCACAGCAGTCAGCCCGGCGCCGGACAGAGCGTGAAAGATGTCGGTACGCTCCGGCCCGTCGGGGGCAGCGACCAGTACGACATATCCGCCGACCCGATCGCTGTGGTCGCGCAGACTCTCAGACAACTCCGCGGTCGATACATTGCTCCCGTCTGCGAGACCGGCGGTGGCGAGTACCGCCACCGGCTGTCTTGACATGGCTCCACCGTATGAAGAAATGGATCTGGCTCATAGGTCCTCTTTGGGGGCTGAGGAAAGGACCACTTGTGGATCTTCGACCACCACGGGAACGTCGGCGCGGCTCTTGGCTGCCGTTGACGCTGAGCGAACACTCGGATCGGACACTGCGGGCATCGCTGCGGGACGCGCTCAAGGACGCCATCCGCAGCGGTCGCCTAACGGCCGGCAGCGTGCTTCCGTCGACGCGGGCCCTGGCCGCCGATCTGGGCGTCTCCCGCGGGGTGGTGGTGGACGCCTACGCCCACTTGGGCGAAGAGGGATTCCTGGTTAGTCGTGGTGGCTCCGGCACCATGGTGAGCGACGCGGCGCAGCCTGCCACACGACGCGCGCAACCCGAGCGCGCCGTCGACCGCACGTACGAGATCGATCTCCGGCCCGGCCCTCCGGATCTCGCGACCTTCCCACGAGCTGCGTGGTTGACGGCGACGCGGGAGGTGCTGCGCGCGTTGCCGGACGCGGAGTTGGGCTACGCCTCCCCCTGGGGCGTAGCCGCACTGCGCGACGAACTCGCCGAACACCTGACCCGGGTGCGAGCGGCGATGGCTTCGCCCGAGTCCTGCCTGGTGGTCAACGGCGCGACGCAAGGCTTGACCCTGCTGGTACGAACGCTGGCCGAGAACGGACACAAGACGCTGGCGGTCGAGTCGCCGAGCCACTCGGTCCAGCGTCGAATACTGGGGCGGCACGGCCTTCGCGTCGTCGACGTCCCGATTGACGAGCAAGGCATCGACGTCGATGCTCTCGCCAGGACCGGATGCCGAGCAGTCCTGGTGACACCGGCGCACCAGTACCCGACCGGGATAGTCCTCTCCGCAACACGTCGGAATGCGCTGATTCGCTGGGCCGAGCGCGTAGGGGGCATCATCATCGAGGACGACTACAACCCCGAATTCCGCTATGACCGCCGCCCGGTCGGTTGTCTGCAAGGCTTCGGGCCGGAGTACGTCGTGCTCGTCGGATCGGTGAGCAAGACCCTCGCGCCGGGTCTGCGGCTGGGCTGGCTCGTGTCGCCGCCGCAACTGCACGAGGCGCTCAGCATGGCCAAACGCGACGACGATTTCGGGACCGGTGTGTTGGGGCAGCACGTGCTGGCCGAGCTCTTTGCCAACGGCGGTTACGACCGGCACGTCCGGCGGGTGCGGCGGCACTACATGCAGCGGCGCGATGTGCTCGTTTCGGCGATGGCGGCCGAGCTGCCCACGTGGCAGGTGTCCGGGCAGGCCGGCGGGCTGCATGTGATGCTGCGGCTGCCACCTGGAGTGGACGAGGACCGGATCATCGCTGCGGCCGCCGCCAAAGGCCTTGCGCTGCAAGGGACCCGGGCCATGTACGGCAGCCTCCCTGCCGAGGACGGGGTCATCGTCAGCTATGCCCGGGCGCCGCGCAGCGTTCTTGCCGACGCCGTACGCCGCCTCGCCGACGCAGCGCACCTCATCGATACTACCGCGCCACCGCCAGACGCCGAGAGCCTCCGGGTGGTGGCGCCCGCCGCCACTGCGCTGGATTACTTCTGACTTACGTGTTGCAGCTGGAGGCGATCCGGGCGCCATTCAGGGTGTCGCATTCGCCTGTCAGTGGCTACGTTGTTTGCAGGCAAGTGGCTGCGTTGTTTTTCAGGAGGCTTGCGCCGAATGCGGATGGCGCCGTTCACGCCAGGCTGCTCCCAACACACGCCCGATTCAATAAGTGCGCCGGGCCACACCCTGGAGGTCTCCATGCGCGTGCGCCTGCCCCGCGTTGTCGTCACCGTCGCCGCTTCCGCAGCGCTGTTCGCCGCCGCGCCGGCCGTCGCCGCTGCTCCAGGCCTCGCCGACCCAATCCCTGGGCGCATCCCGATCGGCTCCATGACGGTTGGGCTGCGCACGGTCGCGAGCGGGTTCGTCTCCCCCAACTACGCCACGGTGGCGCCGGGCGTTGGACAGCGACTGTTCGTGGTGGACCAGGTCGGCAAGATTTGGAACGTCGACCTCTCGGCTAGGCGGTCCGGACGACGAAGCCTGTTCGCTGATCTGTCGCCCCTGCTGGTGCGGCTCGGGGACACGGTGCCTGGTCTGCGGTATGACGAGCGCGGCCTGCTCGGCCTGGCTTTCAGCCCGGACTACCAGCTGAACGGGCTGGTCTACACCTACCAGACCCAGCCGCGGTCGCGCGCCGCCGACTTCAGCACCGAACCGAATACGCAGCAGAACTGTCGGGCCTACAGCTCGGAGGGCACCGCGCCGTTCCGGCCGCGTCCCTGTCAAAACGTCGTTACCCAGTGGCGGGTGCGCAATCCGCATGACGCGAACACCACGGTCGACCCGTCGTCGGCCCGGGAACTGCTCCGGATCGACAAGCCGGAGTTCAACCACAACGGGGGGACCCTTGCCTTCGGCCCGGACGGCTACCTGTACCTCTCCGTCGGCGACGGAGGCTTTGGCGACGACCAGGGGCCTGGCCACGTCGCTGGCGGAAACGCGCAGAGCCTTGCGCCGGACAACATCCTGGGCAAGATTCTCCGAATAGACCCCCGCGGGCGTAATTCCGCTAACGGTCGGTACGGCGTGCCTCGAGACAACCCGTTCGTGGGCCGGCGGGGCGCCGACGAGATCTGGGCTTACGGGCTGCGCAACCCCTACCGCATCTCCTTCGACCTGGTGTCCGGCGACCTGTACGCGGCGGACACCGGACAGAACAACGTCGAGGAAGTCGACAGGATCCGGCCGGGCGGCAACTATGGCTGGCACGTGAAGGAAGGAAGTTTTACCTTCCATCCGGGCTCCCGAGCGTCCGCCGACGACAGCTGGGTCACTCGCCCTACCGCCACGCCAGGGCTCATCGCCCCGATCGCGGAATACGACCACGCTGGGCCTCACGGCACGGTCAATGGCGAGGCCGCGATCGGCGGTTTCGTCTATCACGGACGTGCCATCCCGGCCTTAGCAGGGCGGTACGTTTTCGGCGACTACTCGTCCGAGGCCGACAGCTTCGGTGCAGCGGCGCGCCTGTGGTACGTCAATGACAATCCGGACCCGCGGCACGCGGTCACTCTCCTCACGGTGCGGCGGCACACGACGTTTCCGTTGCTGCTGCTTGGCTTCGGCCGCGACACCGAAGGTGAGCTCTACGTGCTGGGCAACTCCACCGGCACCCTCAGCGGCCACAGCGGCGTGCTGCAGCGGGTTACACCCGGGTCGTAATGTCCTCGTTCGTTGACCCGTCGCAAAGCCCGGTGCCAATATGAATCGATTGCGTCACAGACGGATTCAGGAGGCCGCGATGCACAAGCGTTTCGCCCGGTACCCATGGAGCGTTCTCGCGCTCGGACTCGCTCTGTGGCTAGCCGGCTGCAAGAGCGGCGGCGGCGGCGGTGGCGGCTACTGACGTCTACGTCTGTGCTGAGGTCCCGATGCCCAACCGTCTGTGCTGAGGTCCCGATGCCCAACCGTCTGTGCTGAGGTCCCGATGCCCAACCGTCTGTGCTGAGGTCCCGATGCCCAACCGCTGACCGACGTCGACTGGCCCAGCACTGCCTTGGTCGCCGGCTTGGCTCGTGCGCGCAAGTCCGCCACACCCGTTGTGAACAGGCACGGCATCCCCTTACGATGTAAGGTCCGTTATGTGCCCAGCCGGACGATAGGGCTCATTTGACCTGACAACACCGGCTTTGTGCATCTAGCTGAAGCGGGGACAGCTTGTGACTGTGCGTTTCATCCAGCTCAGCGAGGTGGCAGAACAACTGGGGATCTCCCCGAGCCAGACATACGCTCTGGTGCGTTCCGGTGACCTACCGGCAATCAAAATCGGCGGACGGGGTCAATGGCGCGTCGAGCTTGCGGTGCTCGAAGCGTTCATCGAAAAGCTGTACGCCGAAACGGCGATCTTTGTCGAGGAACACCCCTACGCACCCGTCACAGAGTGAAGCGCCGAACACTCCGAAGAATCAACGCGGGTAAGTCGCCCCCAGCAGTACTCAGCCACCCCACGCGCTTGGGCCGCTCGGCGCCGACGAGGTTCCATTCGAGCGGCTCGCCGACACCGAGGTCACGTCGTATGCGCCGATCTGGGGTCCGTAGACCGCGTCACCCGCCACCGCCAACCCCGGGCGCCGGGCTATCGAGCGCATCGTCGCCAGGTCGGCCTTGGGTTGCCGGTCCTCGGTCAACAGGCCGTTGCGTTCCTGCCCGGTGTCAGCAAGCTGGGTGTAGCAGAACCCGGCCAGCACGGGGCTTGCGAGTACCGCATCCATCAGATCGCGGTAACGAGCGACGAAGTCCTCCTCGTCGCTCGCCGTGCCGTAGCCGTTCCAGTGCCCTTCGCCGGCGCGGTAGCTGATCCCGCCGAACTCCGTCAGCAGGATCGGCTCCTCCGCCAAGACGACCCCCGGCAGCAATACCGGGCGGTAATACGGCTGCACCTCTTTCAAAGAGCGAGCCACCGCCTCTGCGCTGCCATAGCGTTCGCGCAGGGTCGCACCGTCACCGGCGTAGTCGTGCACCGTGACCATATCCGTCACGACGTGCTCCCAGCCGTCATTGCCGACAACGGGCCGGGTCGCGTCGAGGGCTTTGGCGATGGAGTACAGCGCGTGCACGTACGCCCGCTGAGCCGGGTCGCTCTGCAGCCCGGGAACCCCCCAGCTCTCGTTGACCGGCACCCAGGTCACGATGCTGGGAACACTCAGGTCACGCTCCAAGACTTCGAGCCACTCCCGGGTGCTGCGCAGGACGGCCGTGTCCGACCAGGCGTATGCGGCCGGAAGCTCCGCCCAGACCGCGACCCCGATGCGGTCGCACCAGTAGAGGAAGCGTGGGTCCTCGACCTTCTGGTGCAGCCGTACACCGTTGTAGCCCAACTCCTTCACCAGCTGGACTTCACGGCGCAACGCCTCGGCCGGAGCTGCCAGGTGGGATTTCGGCCAGTAGCCCTGAGCCAGGATCAGTCGGAGGTGATAGGGGCGCCCGTTCAGGGTGAACCGGTTGGCCGAGGTGCCGACGGAGCGGAAACCGACGTAACTGTCCACCTCGTCCAGCGTTTCGTTCGAGGCATCCTGCAGCGTCAGCGTGACATTTATCAGGTTGGGGTGCTCCGGCGACCAGAGCCATTCCTCGCGGTCGAGTCCCGTTTCGGAGCTGGGGAAGGTGAGTTCTCGGGAGAGCCCATCCCGCGCCGCGGCCTCGGTCACGGTGTAGGTGTCCTCCGCGAGCAGGGTGCCGTGCAGTGACAGCCGGATCCGCAGGCGGCTCCCGGTAACCACGCCGTGCAACCCGATCTGGGCGCGCAGTGCCCCGCGCTCGACGTCCGTCACCCACCGCACCCGGCTGATCCGGCTGGCCGGCACCGGCTCGAGCCACACAGGCTGCCAGATTCCGGTCGTCCTGTGGTACCAGACGTTGTGCGGGTTCTCCTGCAGATCCTGCTTACCTCGCGGCTGAGCGGGATCGGTGGGGAGGTCTTCGGCCCGCACCACGAGAACCTGTTCTCCATCGTCCTCGAGCACTTCGGTCACATCCGCGCTGAACGGGGTGTGCCCGCCCTCGTGCCGGACCACGAAGCGCCCGTTGACCCACACCTCTGCTCGATAGTCGACCGCGCCGAAGTGCAGCAACAGCCGCTCACCGGGGCCGCTGTCGGCCTGGAAGGTACGGCGGTACCACACGACCCGGTGGAGCGACCGGTCCCCGATTCCGCTCAGCTCCGATTCGGGCGGATAGGGAACCTCGATCCGTAGCGGGAAGGCGTCGTCTCGCTCTGCCCATCGTTCCCGGCGGCCGGAATCCGCGTCGTCGTAGGCGAATTGCCATGAGCCGCAGAGATCCGTCCAACGAGCGCGGGTGAACTGCGGTCGCGGGTGCAGAGCCTGGGTCACGCCCACCTCCTAGACGGCGTCACGGGGCGCCCACGGAAACGCCGCATCCCGGCACACTCGGCCGGACCCAGCTGCTGGATCGTCGCAGTCGGCCCCGGACCACTACTTGATGCCGGTGCTGGCGACGCCCTGGACGATCTGTCGCTGGAAGAGTAGGAACACCGCGAGCAGCGGGATCGCCCCCAGGACCGCCGAGGCCATGACCTCCGCATAGCGGATTCCGAACCCTCCTTGGACGGTTGCCAATCCGACGGGAATGGTCATCTGTCGGGTGTTGCTAAGCACCAGCAGCGGCCAGAGCAGGTTGTTCCAGGTGGTGACGAAGGTGAAGATCGTCACCGCCGAGATCGCCGGCCTGCACAGCGGCATCGTGACCTGCCGGTAGATCCGCCACCAACCGGCGCCGTCGATCCGGGCGGCCTCGATCAGGGAATCGGGAATACCCATCAGGAACGAGCGGAAGATGAACACCGCAACCGGCGCGGCCAGCGTGGGCAGGATGATCGCCCAGTAAGTGCCGAGCAGGTGGGACAGCTTGAACTCCAGGAACTGGGGCAGGATCAGCACCTGGGTCGGGATCATTAGTCCGATGAGGATCAGCCCCGCGACTGCGCCGCGAGCGCGGAATCTGGTGTGAGCCAAGGCAAATCCGACCATCGAGCATACGATCACAGTGAACAGCGCGCTCAGCGCTGCAATGATGAAGCTGTTGACGTACCACAACCCAATATCGGTGGAGCTGATCACCTTGTTGTAGGCGTCGAACGTCCAGTGGTTCGACCACCAGGACGTCGGATGGTTGGCGATCTCGGCTTCGGGGCGCAGCGAGGTGACCAACGACCAAGCGAACGGGATCAGCCACAGAAGCGCAAAGGCAATCAGGACAGCCCGGCACAGGATCGAGAACGTTCGCTCCCTGGAGCGCGCGTTGCTGCTCGGAGCATGAGCGCGTCGACCGGTGGCAGTGACATTGGACCGCTTGGCGGGTGCAACCGTCGAACTCATGCCCTTGCTCCTTCGACGCTGGGAACCATCGGGGTGTTGTTGCGGCGCGTGGCGTCTTCGGCGGCCTGCTCAGCCGCGAGGCGGTCCGCGGCGTCACGACGGCGGTTGAGCATGAACCAGCCGACGGAGATGACGACGAGGAGCAGGAAGTACACGGTTGTCGCGGCGGCCGCAAAGCCGGCGCGGTAATTCGTGAAACCGATATCGTAGATGTACTCGATGACGGGGCGGGTCGAGTAGTTCGGGCCGCCTCCTGTCAACAGATAGATCTGGTCGAACACCCGGAGCGAAGCCAGGATCTGCAGCACGGTCACCAGGCTCGTGGTGGGCCGCAGCAGCGGCAGCGTGATGTTCCGGATCTGCTGCCACGGTGAAGCGCCATCGACGGCTGCGGCCTCGTACAACTCGACCGGGATCTCCTGCATCCCTGCCAGGTACAGCACGAAGTTGAAGCCGATCGACCACCAGACGGTGAGGATGACCACGGAGATCATGGCCCAGCTCGGCGAGCCCAGGAAGTTCGGCTCGGACAGCCCCACAGCGGTGAATGCCCGACCCATGAGCCCGATCTGCGGCGCGTAGATCCAGGTGAAAATCAACACCACGGAAGCGGAGGGAACGACGTACGGTGCGAAGAACACCAAGCGGTAGAACCACTTCCCCCGCTTGAGCCGCTCCGCCAGGATCGCCAGGACCAGCGCGAGCAGCACGAGCAGCGGCGTAGTCAGCAGGGTGAACAGCAGCGTGTGCCACATCGCCGACCAGAAGTCTGAGCTCGAGAGAGCCTCGGCGTAGTTGTGCAGCCCCACCCAACTACCGAGCCCACCATGGACCGTGGTGGTGTTGAACAGGCTCATCAGCAGCCCGTAAAGCATCGGGCCGATCAGGAACAGCGCGTAGACCAACAGGAAGGGCGCCGAGAACAGCCACCCGGCACGGTTGCCTCCGTGGTCGATCTTGCCCTTACGCGGCGCTCCGGACCGAACGTCACGGGTCGCCGCCCGCGCGGTCTCTGCAGTCGTCGTTGTCATCTGCCGGGTCTCCTAACCCACTGGTGGCGGGGTCGTGGTGTAGCGGGTCAGTCCGGATCGCATCGAGGCGATTGCGGCGCTGACGCTGCTGGTCCCGCTCAGCACGCCGCCGACCGCCGAGCCCATCAACGTCTGGAAGTCGGAGCCGGCACCCGTGTACCAGGCGTCCGGGTCATAGTGGGCGTTGTACGCGGCCTGCACGTAGTTCGCCTGCGGCTTCAGCGCCTTGAATCCATTGCCGGTCTGCACCGGCTTCCACGCCGGGACGTGGCCTCCCTTGGCCCAGGTCAGGCTGTTGTCGAGCAATGCCCGGATGAACAGAGCCGCGTTGTGGGTGTCCGCGGCGCTGCGGTTCGGATTCGCCGGGATCACCAAGGCATGCGAGTCGGCGTACGAGGCAGGCGTATTGCCGAGCAGGGCAGGGATGGGGAGCATGCTGAACTTGGTCCCCGCGGTTTCGTACGTAGGCAGTTGCCACACACCGTCCAGCAAAAAGCCTGCCTTGCCCGAGGAGAAGATGGAGGAGACGCCTGCCTGGTCCACGCTGTTGGGCATCAGCTTGAGCTTGCCCGTGAGCTGGCCCATGAACTCCAGCGCCTGTGCCGCCTTGGCATCGTCGAGCAGCAGCTTGGTGCCGTTGGAGCCGACGACCTCCCCGCCCAGCCCGTAGTACAGCGTCGCGAACCATCGCCAGCTCGTGGAGGTGTCGGCGTTGATGTTGACGACGCCGCCCCACTGTCCCGTGACCTTCTTGGCTGCCTGCAGCGCCGCGATGAACTCGTCCTTGCCGTGGATCGGCTTGAGCGTGCCGTCTGAGCCGAGCAGCCCAGCCCTCCTCGCCACGTCGAGGTTGTAGTAGAGGACGAAGGGGTGAGTATCCAACGGCACGGCATACGTCTTGCCGTCCACGGTCGCCTTGCTCCACGCGGCCGGTGTGAACGAATCCTTCGTGATACCGACCTGTCCGACCCCTGCCGCGACCACGTCGGACAGTTGCCCGGCACGAGCCAGCAGCGGCAGCCGGGTGAGGTGGGCGATCGCCACGTCCGGAGACTTGTTGCTCGCCGTGGCCAGCGACAGTTTGGTGTAGTAGGGATTTCCCCACGCCAGCGTCGTGGCTTCGAGCGGTACGCCTCCATGGGCCTTGCGAAAGGCATCCTCCATCGCCACCATGTTCGCGCCGTCACCGCCGCCGAACAGGTTCCAGTAGGTGAGCTTGCCCGCGTTCGGGTCGCTGCCCGTGAGGCTGGCGACGACAGGAGAGGACGAACATCCCGCAACGGCGCCGGTCACCGCCGTCGCCCCGGCAAGTGACAAGAATCCGCGACGGCTCAGCGGTTGCGCCATGGTCGAACCTCCATTGGACCGACGTTGTTGACCTGCGGCATATGGTGCCGCGTGTGTTGCATCGATGCAAGAGTTTAGCCAAAGAACTTTTCTCCGCACCGAGCACCTATTGGCAGGAACCCAGGTATGCGAACGTAAGGGCCATGGCCGTTCGGTTGCGTGATGTCGCCGATCGAGCCGGCGTGTCCGCCCGAAGCGTTTCCAACGTGATCAACGACTTCCACTACGTCTCGCCGGCCATGCGGGAACGAGTCCAGGCCGCGATCAAGGAGCTCGACTACCAACCCAACCTGCTTGCCCGCAGCCTTCGTCAGGGGCGGACCGGCACGGTCGGATTCCTGCTCCCAGAGATCAACGTTCCCTACTTCGGTGAGCTCGCGCACCAGATCGTTGAACAGGCGAGCGAGCTCGGGCTGACCGTGCTCATCGACGAGACCGGGGGCGAGAGCCACCGGGAGATGGCTCAACTCGAGGTCATGTCGCGTTCCGCGCTGGTGGACGGAATTCTGCTCAGCGCGCTCGGACTGAGCGGGCACCAGCTCGCCCAACTCCGGCCGCGCATACCCGTCGTCCTGCTCGGTGAACGCGTGGCCGGGTCGGCGCTCGACCACGTCGGTATCGACAACGTCGCCGCTGCACAGGACGTGACGCAGTACCTCGTCGACAGCGGGCGGACCCGGATCGCCGTCATGGCCGAGAAGCATCACCCTCTGGCACCGACCTCTCGCCCGCGGCTGAAGGGCTACCGCGCCGCGCTGGCGTCGGGGGGGCTTGCCGTGGACCCGCAGCTGGTCGCGCGGGTCGACCACCTCCGCCGCCAGGACGGCGTCGACGCCATGGCGCGGCTCTTGGCTCTGCCCCATCGGCCGGACGCGGTGTTCTGCGTCAACGACCTTCTGGCGATCGGCGCCCTGAGCGAATTGCACCGGCAACGCGTGCGGGTCCCCGAGGAGATCAGCGTGGTGGGCTTCGACGACGTGGAGGAGTGCCGGTTCACCATCCCGACGCTGAGCACGGTCGCTCCCGACAAGGCCGAGATCGCCCGCATGGCCCTTCGCATTCTGAGCGAGCGCCTCGCCGGCTCCTCGGAGCCGCCCCGGGACCTGCGCGTGCAGCACCGGCTCACTCTCCGGGACAGCAGCGTCGGAGCGGGCGGTTAATACAAGTTTGTGACTTGTATGCTACCTGTGTAGAGTCCGCACGATGGCTCCGACCACCGCCCGTTCCTCCGTCCCCGAGACCGCCCTGTGGCTGCAGGTCTCGGAGACGCTGGGGCGCGAGATCGTCGAAGAGCGCTCCCCCGGAGGCAAGCGGCTGCCCAGCGAGGCGATGCTGTGCAAGCGATTCGGCGTGAGCCGCGTGACACTTCGGCAGGCGCTGTCGCGTCTCGAGCAGTTGGGGTTGGTGCATCCGCAGGCAGGTCGCGGCTGGTACGTGGGCGCAGCCCCGATGGACAAGCCCGTTTCGGAGGAACCGGGAGTCCTGCAGTCCTTCACCGAAATGGCGCGCAGCCGGGGACTGACCCCTGACTCGGTAGTCCTTCATTGTCGACGCCGCCCGGCGGACTGGGACGAAGCCCAGGATCTGGGCATCGCGCCGGGCGCACTGCTGCTCTCGCTGCGCCGATTGCGGCGACTGAACGGCATGGCAGTGGCTGTGGACCACAGCCTCGTGCCGGCGGACCTGCTGCCGGACGCCACTGCCGCCCAATTCGCGAACGGTTCGCTTTACGAGGCGTTCCAACGGGGTGGAATGCGGCCGGTCCGCGCCGACTACGAGGTCGAGGCCGTCGCGGCCGACAGCGAACACAGCGGGCTGCTCGGGGTCGAGGTGGGTGCACCGCTGCTGTCCGCTCGAGAGCTCTGCACAGACGCCCGAGACTGCCGAATCGAACGGGGCCACATCACGTATCGCGGCGACCGGTACCGGTTTCGCGCCATCCTCACGATTTGATTCCCCAGCCGCCACCGACGGCCCCATCGGTCCCTCAAGGAAGAGGTACGCACATGTTGGCATCCCGTTCAGGCCCTTATGCCGCTATCGCGGCTCTGACGCTCGTGGTGGCCGGTTGCACGGCCTCCCCGCCAACGAGCGGTGCCGCGTCCGGTCCTGCCTCGCAGAACGCGGAGAAGGCGAGCCTGACCTACTGGTACTGGGGGGAGAGCGACGCACCCGGTGCCAACGACTGGATGAAGGGCCGCATCGCCGAATATAAGAAGCAGCACCCCGGGGTGACGATCAAACTGGTCCCCCAGTCCACCGACACCCTCATCGGGTCATTCACCACGGCAGCGCAAACCCACAGCGGGCCCGATATCGGGACGCAGTGGGCGACCATTCCTGTCCTCTCACAAGTGTGGGCCAACGCCGTGGCGCCGCTGTCGGACTATGTTCCGGAGAGCCAACGGGCCAATTGGATCGGTACGCAGGAGAACACCTACCAAGGCAAGCTGTATGCGATGCCGCTGTACGTCCTCGGGATCCCCTTGGCCTACAACAAGGCGTTGTTCGCCAAGGCGGGGGTCGCTGCAGCGCCGAAGACGTTCGACGAATTGCTCGGCGCCTGCCGCAAACTCAAGGGCGCGGGCATCACCCCGATCGGGATGGGAAACAAGGACGGATACTTTGGCGCATGGTTCTTCTCGAACTTCGGCAAGCAGAACCTCGAGAGCACTTCGGACCTCAAGCGGGCCGTCATCGGGAAGGCGAATATTACCGACGCGAAGTACACCGGCTTCTACGAGCCGATGCACCAGCTCAAGGCCAGCGGCTGCCTCAATGACGACATCGCCTCGCTCACCCTGGATCAGGGTATGTCGAAGTTCGGAGCGGGCCAGGCGGCGATGGCCTGGGGCACTGATGGAATAGTCGGCAAGTGGGCCAAACAGCTCGGTGAGGCCAAGGTCGGTGTCACCCGTACGCCGAAGTGGGGCACAGGGAAGCTCGCCGACGTCTACAACACCACTCAGTCATCCTCGGCGTTCATCACCTCGTGGTCGAAGAACAAGAAGGCGGCCGCCCAGTTCCTTACCTGGCTGCACGAGCCGGCGAACCTCACCAGTTGGTACGAGGCGACCGGTATCTTCCCAGCAGACAAGACTTTCAACCCGTCGAGCATCACCTCCGCTCTGGGCAAGCAGCTATGGAAGTACGACGCCTCGGCCGGTTCGGTATGGCTCGAGAACTATCTCCCGCCTTCCGTCGACGGAGACGGCAACCTGGCTGGCGGCCAAGTCATCACCAGCGGTGGATCCGTCAAGGACGCCGTCGCCACCTTCCGCAAGGCGACCGAGAAGTGGCGCTCGCAGAACCCCGTCGAGGTGAAGAACTACCGGACCTGGGCCAACGGGTGAGGTCGCAGCGCCGTTCACCCGTTCGCCGCCGGCTCTGGCCCTACCTCTTCGTCCTGCCGGCCGTGGCAGCCATCGGTTTCGGCTTCGTGTTCCCGCTGGTCTCCGTCATCCGGAACAGCCTTTATGCCGGCACATTCTACGAGCTGCAGTATGTCGGTGCCGGCAACTTCAGAGCCCTGCTGGGCGACGAGGTATTCGTGCGATCGTTCGCGAACAACCTGCGGCTGCTACTCACCGTTCCGGTGATGACGTTGCTGGCGCTGCTGATCGCCGTGCTGCTGTACGACGGGGTGAAGGGCTGGCGGGTGCACCGGGGAGCCGTCTTCCTGCCGTACATCCTGCCCGCTGCAGGCATCGGCCTTGCGTTCGGCGCATTCCTGCAGTTCAACGGGGCCCTCAACCAGGCCTTTCGGGCGGTAGGGCTCGCGGTGCTCGCCAGGGACTGGCTGGGATCACCCAACCTGGCCATCTGGTCGGTGGGGGGTGTCGTGATCTGGCAGCAGCTCGGTTTCGGGGTCGTCGTCTTCCTTGCGGCGCTGCTCTCCCTGCCGCACGAGGTCACCGAGGCAGCACGCCTCGACGGGGCGTCGTGGTGGCAGCTGCAGACCCGAATCCAGCTTCCGCAGATTCGAAGCACCATCGAGTTCTACCTGGTGACCGAGGCGATCACGGTGCTGTCGTGGGTCTTCACCTACGTCTACGTCATCACCGGTGGTGGGCCTGCCAACGCGTCCACGGTCTTGGAGTATTACATCTGGAAGAACGGCTTCGCCCAGGGCTCGGTCGGGTTGGCGAACGCGGCGGCCGTCGTCGTCCTGGCGTTGGCCGGCGTCCTGATCATCGCCTACCTGCGCCTTCGCCGACAGCCCGACGAGGTAGGTGCGGTCTTGTGAGGCTGACACCGCTTCCTCGCCAGCTGCTGCTCACTGTGGTGACTGTCGCTGCACTGGCACCGCTGACCTTCATGCTGCTTAACAGCCTCAAGCACCCGGCGGACTACCAGAGCCACCCGCTCGGCCTCCCGACGTCCCCGACGCTCGACAATTACACCCGGGCGCTCATCGACCTGCCGACGGTGCGTTGGGCGCTCAACAGCCTGGTGGTGACGGTAGTCGCAGTCATGGCCTCGAGCGCCATGGGTGCGCTCGCGGCGTACGCCATCACCTTCGGTCAATTCCGGGGCAGCAAACTGCTGCTGAGCAGCAGCATCGGCATGATCATGGTGCCGCCGGTCGTGCTGCTCCTGCCCATGTTCGTCGTCATGGTGAACCTGCACCTGGTCAACAACCTCGGCTCTGTCATCCTCTTCTACTCCTGCTTGCTGGTGCCGTTCTCGGTGTTCTTCCTCGTAAACTTCTTCCGGTCGGTGCCCCGGGAGCTCATCGAAGCCTCCGTAGTCGACGGCGCCGGCCCGCTGCGCACGCTCTGGTCCGTCGTGCTACCACTGTCGCGCCCGGCGCTGGTGACGATCGGCGTGGTGAACGCAGTGTGGGCGTGGAACGAACTGCTCGTGGCGCTGGTCTTCCTGCAGGACGAGAACCGACGGACACTGATGGCGGGACTGACCCTCTTCCAGGGCCGCTATGCCACCGACCAACCGCTCGTCCTGGCCGTCGCCACCTTGTCGATCATCCCGGTGGCCGCGTTCTACCTGCTGACTCAGCGGTCCTTCGTGCGCGGACTGACTGCTGGGATGGGCAAGTGAGTCCGTGCCCGCACCTACGCCGATATGGAGCACCGTGACCAATCCCCTGCTCGAGATCCTGATACGCCACAAGGGCGGCGCGCCGGTCGGCGTGACCTCGGTCTGCTCGGCCCATCCGCTCGTGCTGGAAGCCGCAGTCCTGCAGGCGATCGACGACGACAACACCGCCCTGATCGAGGCGACGTCGAACCAGGTCGACCAGTTCGGAGGCTACACAGGTATGCGACCGGCCGACTTCCGTGACCTGGTGCACGACATCGCCGACCGCTACGGACTGTCACGCGATCGCGTGATCCTCGGCGGCGACCATCTCGGCCCCAACTCCTGGCGCAGCCTGCAACCGCACCAGGCGATGGACCACGCGGCCTCACTGGTGGACGCCTACGTGACAGCGGGCTTCACCAAGATCCACCTCGACTGCAGCATGTCCTGTGCTGGTGACCCCGCTACCCTGACCGACGAGCTGTTGGCCGAACGAGCGGCGCGCTTGGCAAAGGTCGCCGAAGATGCAGCGGTCCGGATGCACGGCGCCAGCCGCCTGCTGTACGTCGTCGGCACCGAAGTGCCCGTGCCCGGCGGTGCCCACGAGAGCATCGAAGCCCTGACGCCCACCTCGCCCGACGCCGCTCGCGCCACGATCGCCAGCCACCAGAAGGCATTCGAGCACGCCGGCATCGGGAACGCCTGGGAGCGGGTGATCGGCCTCGTCGTCCAGCCCGGCGTGGAATTCGACCATACTCAGGTGTTCGACTACCAGCGGGACCGCACGCCAGGGCTGCGGAGAGTCGTCGACGATCACCCGCACTTAGTGTTTGAGGCTCACTCAACCGACTACCAGACGGTCGCGCATCTCAGCCAACTCGTCGAGGACCACTGGGCCGTTCTCAAGGTCGGCCCCGGGCTTACCTTCGCCCTGCGCGAGGCGCTGTTCGCCCTCGCCGCGATCGAGGACGAACTGGTCGATCCCGCTGACCGGTCCGACCTGGTGGCGGTCATCGAACGGCGGATGCTCGCCGACCCTCGCTGGTGGCAGGGCTACTACGAGGGCGACCAGCGGGCCCAACAGCTCGCGCGCCGCTATAGCTACAGCGACCGAGTCCGCTACTACTGGCCCGACCCGGAGATCAACGCAGCCGAGTCCCGACTGTTGGCGAATCTCACCGCAGCTGAGATTCCGCTGCCCCTGCTGAGCCAGTATTTGCCGGACCAGTACTCCCGCATCCGGGACGGCGAGCTTGCTGTGGAGCCCAACGCCCTTGCCATCGACAGGGTCCGCGACGTGCTGCGTGGTTACGCTCACGCCTGCAACCTCTACCTCTGACGGGAGACCGCGATGACGACCGCTCCCCTCGGCTACTCGAGCGAGGAACTGGCTGCCCGAGGCGCTCAGCACACCGCACGTGAGATTCTCCAACAGCCAGCTCTGTGGTTGGTGGTGGCGCGAGCTGCGGCCGACCGGCGCCAGGAGACCGAGACGTTCCTGCGTTCGCTGCTCCGCCGCGAGGATCTGCGCATCGTCTTGACCGGCGCTGGCACGTCGGCCTTCGTCGGCGAGATCCTGGCCCCCGGGCTCACGGCAGAGCTTCACCACAGGGTCGACGCGGTGCCGACGACTGACATCGTTTCCGATCCCCAAGCATGTTTCCCGCAGGATCAGCCGACCCTCCTGGTGTCCTTTGCGCGCTCAGGAGACAGTCCGGAAAGCGTCGCAGCGGCCGCGCTCGCCGACCAGTGCCTGAGCGAGGTCCACCACCTCGTCGTCACCTGCAATCCCGACGGCGAGCTCCATCGCCGCCACGTCGGCGCCAGTCGCTCTCTGGTGCTGCTCATGCCGGAGCCGGCCAACGACCAGGGCTTTGCCATGACGTCCAGCTTCACCAGCATGCTGCTCACCGCCCAGCTCACCTTCGGCCGGTCGGCGCCGGACCACGGCCTCGTCGAGCGGCTCTCTGCGGCGGGCGAGCAGGTCCTGGCCAGGCACAGCACGTCCGCCCAGAAGCTGGCACAAGGCGGCTTCGAGCGCCTCGTCTACCTCGGAAGCGGAGCGCTGACCGGGCTCGCGCACGAGTCGGCGTTGAAACTGCTCGAGCTGACCGCGGGCGGCGTGGTCACCTACTTCGACTCGGCCCTCGGTTTCCGGCACGGGCCGAAGGCCGTCCTCGATGACCGCACGCTGGCACTGGTCTACCTCTCGAACGACCACTACACCCGGCAATACGACGTCGACATCGTCCGCGAACTGCGCCGGACTCTAGGGCCGGACCGCGTGGTCGCGATCACGGCCCAAGCGCTCGACGAAGTGCCGGGCGGCGACTCATGGCCGGTCGAGGGCCTCGTCGGTGCCAGCGACGCTGCGTTAGCGCTGCCGTTCATCCTCTGCGCGCAGCTGCTCGGGCTGCACTTCTCGCTGGCCATGGGCCGGACTCCTGACAACCCGTTTCCGTCGGGGGAGGTCAACCGCGTCGTGCGAGGTGTGACGATCCACCCCTTCACGCCATGACAGGAGATACGGCGGTGTTCCTCGGCGTCGATGGCGGGGGTACCAAGACCGCACTGTGCCTCGTGGACCAGGATGGGCGGCTGGTCGCCTCGGCGCGGGCGCCGAGCAGCTACTACTTCTTCGACGGCATCGAGCTCGTCGAGCGGGTTCTCCGACTGGGCGTGGCCACCGTGTGCGACCAGGCCCGAATCGCGCCACTCGACATCCGTTACGCCTTCTTCGGGCTGCCGGGCTACGGGGAGGTGAGCAACGACCTCGCCACGCTCGACGCGGCCCCGAGATCGGTTCTCGGGCACGAGCGCTATACCTGCGACAACGACATGGTCTGCGGATGGGCCGGTTCGCTTGCCGCCGTGGACGGCATCAACGTGATCAGTGGGACCGGATCGATGACGTACGGCGAGCGCGCCGGTCGCCACGCCAGGGTGGGTGGCTGGGGGGAGGCATTCGGAGACGAGGGCTCGGCGCACTGGATCGGAGTCCAAGGGCTGCGTGCCTTCGCCAAGATGAGCGACGGGCGCCTCCCGGATGGCCCGCTGCGCCGGCTGCTGAGCGCGAGTCTGCAGCTGCCGCATGACCTGGAGCTCGTCGACCTGGTACTCAACCGATGGCGCGCAGACCGCAGGAAGATCGCCGCGCTCAGTCGTGTGGTCGCGGAGGCCGCCGATCACGGGGACCTCCGTGCTGTCGAGATCCTTGCGGAGGCTGGCGCAGAGCTGGCTGAGCTCGTGGACGCCACTCGCCGGCGTCTTGAGTTCCCGGCCGACTCCCCGGTACTCGTCTCCTACTCCGGCGGCGTGTTCAACGCACCATTGGTGCTCAACGCCTTCGGCCGGCAGTTAGCCGTCCTGCACGACGGCTACGACCTGCGCCAGCCGTTGTATCCACCCGTCATCGGAGCCGCCATCTACGCCGCCAAGCTGAATGGAACCCCCCTGGCGGACTCCGCGCTCGCACGGCTCCATAGGTCTCTGGGCCGTGCCGCCGCCGCTGGCCCTCCTAGGCTTGCCGGTCAGCAGGGGTAACCAGCAGCCGCCACGCGAAGGATTCAGACTGTGCTCTACAACAGCTCGCTGATCGAAGCTCGTGTCCGCCGGTTCCGCGCCGAGCGGGTGAGACCCGCGACGTACCGGGCGCGCGAGCCGCTCGACGTGACCGCCTGGGAGGTCCCTGACGAACCGGTTCCCTTTGCCGAGGCAACCCGCAATGTGTTCACCCCATTTGACATCGGTGCGGCATGGGGACGGCCGTGGGGCACCACGTGGTTTCATGCCACCGGGAGCGTGCCGCCGGCCTGGGCCGGGCTCGCCGATACCAGTGTCGAGCTCGTCGTCGATCTCGGTTTCAGCGACGCCCTGCCAGGCTTTCAGGCCGAGGGGATGGTCTACACCGCCGCTGGCAGCATTCTCAAGGGCATCGAGCCGCTGAACCGAGCGGTTACGCTCGGCGACGATGCGCCGACCGGCGTCGGCGGCGACACCGCCCGTGGAGTCGACCTGTACATCGAAGCTGCCGCCAATCCCACTCTGGCACAGGGGCCTAACTACTCGCCGAGCGTATTCGGCGATAGGGCCACCGCAGGCAGCGAAACGCTGTACCGCTTGCGCAGACTCGACCTCAGCCTGTTGGACGTCCCGGTGTGGCAACTGGAGCAAGACTTCGCCGCGCTCCTCGGCCTGGTGCAGCAGCTACCTTCGAGCTCACAGCGGCGAGCGGAGATCCTGCAGGCGCTGGATCATGCTGTCGACGTGATGGATCCCGACGACGTCACGGGCACCGCAGCCGCCGGGCGGAACGTCCTTGCCCCCGCACTGGCGAAGCCCGCCTCGGCGAGCGCCCACCGCGTCCATGCCGTGGGGCACGCACACATCGACACCGCGTGGCTCTGGCCTGTCCGGGAGACCGTACGGAAGGTTGCCCGGACATTCTCGAACGTCTGCGACCTCATCGATCGCAACCCCGACTTCGTCTTCGCTGCGTCATCGGCGCAGCAGTTCGCGTGGCTCAAGCAGTTCTATCCCGAACTGTTCGAGCGGGTTCGTGAGCACGTTGCTGCCGGGAACTTCGTCCCAGTCGGAGGCATGTGGGTGGAGGCCGATACGAACCTCCCCGGGGGCGAGGCCCTCGTCCGGCAATTCGTCGCCGGCAAGCAGTTCTTCCTCGAGGAGTTCGGCATCGACACGCAGGAAGTGTGGCTGCCGGACTCCTTCGGTTACACGGCGGCACTGCCACAGATTGTCGTGGCTGCCGGGGCACGCTGGTTCTTCACCCAGAAGATCTCGTGGAACGAGACGAATGTCATGCCGCACCACACGTTCCGCTGGGAAGGCATCGACGGGACCCAGGTGTTCACGCACTTTCCTCCCGTCAACACCTACAACTCGGACCTCTCCGCTGAAGACCTCGCGCGAGCCGAGCGGCTCTACGCGGAAAAGGGCATCGGCACCATGTCCCTCGTTCCGTTCGGGCACGGCGACGGCGGCGGCGGGCCGACGCGGGAGATGCTCGCTGCCGCGGAACGCGCCGGCTCGCTCGAGGGTTCCCCCACCGTCGCCCTGTCGAGCCCGAGAAGGTTCTTCGAGGCCGCGGAGGCCGAATATCCACGGCCGCCGGTGTGGTCCGGCGAGATGTACCTCGAGTTCCACCGCGGGGCCTACACCTCGCAAGCACGGACCAAAAGGAGCAACCGCCGCTCGGAGCACCTGCTCCGGGAGGCGGAATTGTGGGCCGCCACAGCGAGCGTACGCACGGGCGCGGCATACCCGGCCGAGGCCCTGCGCGAGGCGTGGCACACCGTACTGCTCCAGCAGTTTCACGACATCCTGCCCGGCACCTCAATCGCCTGGGTTTATCAAGACGCCGAACGTCAATACGCACGGGTAGCGGAGATTCTCGGGCAACTCATCGACAGCTCCGCGCGGGAGCTGCTCGGCCAAGGGGACCACTCAGTTGCACTCAACGCGGCGCCGTTCCCCCGTGACGGGCTTCCCGCACTCGGGGGCGGCGAGGTATTCGAGCGGAGCGGCGCCGAGACGAACGCCGTCGCAGAGGACGGGAGCGGCTTCGTCCTCGACAACGGGACGATCCGCGTGCGCATCGACCGCGCCGGCCTTATCCGGTCGATCGTGGACCTGTCCGGCGCGCGCGAACTCGTGCCGGCCGGTGCGTCGGCGAACCTGCTCCAACTGCACCGTGACACTCCCACGCGGTGGGACGCATGGGACATCGACGAGCACTACCGGCGCAACACCACCGACCTCACCGAGGTGGAGCGCATCCACATCATCGACGACGCGCTCCGCGTCACCCGGCGATTCGGCGCATCCAGCCTGACGCAGACGATTCGTTTGGCCGCCGACGAGCCGAGGATCGACATCCGCATCGAGGTGGACTGGCACGAGCGGCAGAAGTTGCTGAAGCTGGCATTCCCTCTCGACGTCCACGCCGACCGGGCCGCGTCGGAAATACAGTTTGGACATATCTACCGCTCGACCCACACCAACACCTCGTGGGACGCCGCGCGGTTCGAAACTGTGGCGCACCGCTGGGTGCATGTGGGCGAGAACGACTATGGCGTCGCGGTGGCCAACGATTCCACCTACGGTCACGACATCACGAGGACGACGACAAAGGGGCGGGCGAGTGCGACGACGGTACGCCTCTCCCTGCTTCGCGCGCCGCTGTTTCCTGACCCGGACGCCGACCAGGGTTCCCACACCATGAATGTCTCCGTGAGGATCGGCGCGACGATTGGCGACGCCGTACGCGAGGGCTACCGGATCAACCTGCCGTTGCGGGTGTTCGAGCGGGTCGAGGCGACGGGGCTCGAACCTCTCCTCACCATCGACAACCCGGCGATCGTCGTCGAGTCGGTGAAGCTCGCCGAAGACGGCGGAGGCGATCTGGTCGCGCGGCTGTACGAGGCACACGGAGGCCGGGCACGCGGGAGGATACGAGCCCACTTTCCTGTCACGTCAATCGCGGAGACGGATCTGCTCGAGCGCGAGGTTCCCGGGTCCTGCGTGCGGTCCAGCGAGGGGGCGACGACGACCCTCGAGTTGCGACCGTTCCAGCTGCTTACCCTGCGCTTCTCGAGGAGTCAGCCGAGCGGCTCCTGACCTACGCGGTGGCGATACTCACCTACAACCGCCTTTGAGGACACAATCGGCGTATGACGCAGCCGCCGACGGTGCTACCGGACACAGACCAGGTGGTCGTGGTCGAGCATCTCCCGCGTCAGCGGGTACGCCGACCGGCGGACCTGCTGACCCTGATCATCGTGCTGCTGGTGCTGATGACTGCTGTCACCGTGGGCGATCTGGCGGTGGGAACCGCGGGCGGCCTCGAGCAGGATCTCATCGGTGCCGGTGGGGCGCTGCCGCGTCCATTGCTGCTGGTCTTCACCTGGGCCGGAGGGATCGGTCTGCTGGCGATGCCCATCATCCAAGGGATCGATCTGGTCTCGCGGTCCCGGTCGTGGCAGCTGTTCGAGGCGTTCGCCGCTGCTGGCGTCGGGGCGTTGTTGGCGCTGCTGGCTCGACACCTGGTGCTCGATGGGCACCTCGGCTACGTGCTTGCCGCGTTGACCAAAGGTGTGCCAGGGGCCGGGAGGAGTCCACCCGTCGACGGACTGGTCCTGGCTGCCGTCGCGTTCTTCACCGTCGCAACGGTCCGTGGCCGCTCGGCGCTGCGCATCTGCGCGGTACTGGTCGTAGCGTCGGCGATCCTTTCCGACTTCCTGTCCGGCGAGGTCACCGCCCTGGCGCTCTTGGCAACGACACTGCTCGGATGGGCGGTGGGCCTGGTTGCCCGCTTCGCACTCGGAGCAGCCTCGACCCGTCCACCCGGCACGGCGGTCGCGGCTGCGCTCATCGGTTGCGGGGTCCCGCTCACCCGATTGGAGTTGCTGGACGGAGCACCGGACGAAGGGCGCCAGTATGTCGGGTCGACCCCGGGTGGGCCGCTCTCCGTGCACGTCCTCGACCGCGACACCTTCGGGGGAACGGCCAGCCGCCGCCTGCTCCGGCGGTTGCGGCTGCGTGAGGGCTCGTCCCGCAGGCCCTCGCTGACGGTTCGTGGGGCCATGGAACACCAGGCCCTGATGGCGCTGTCTCTGGCCGGGGCAGGGGTGCCGGCACCGCAACTGGTCGCCGCCGCCGAAGTAGGTCCGTTCGCCTCGGTGCTCGCCTACCGCCCGCCCTCAGGAACCCCTCCCGGGGCGAGCGGAGGCGCAGCGTTGAGCGACGCCAACCTGGAGGCCATCTGGCAATTGCTCGGACGGTTGCGGGACGCCCGGATCGCGCACCGCGGCCTGAGCCTCGACCACCTTCTTCTCGACTCGCAGGGGCGACCGGGGCTCACCGATGCCGGTAGCGGCGACATCGCGGCGACGGACCTGTCGCTTCGACTTGACGTGGCCCAGCTGCTCGCTGCCTTGGCCTTGCTCGTGGGGCCGGAGCGAGCCGTCGCCAGCGGAGTAGCCGGCCTGGGCAGCCAGAGCATCGTCGGAGCCCTGCCACTTCTCCAGACCGTGGCCATGGGCGCCGCTACCCGATCCGCCCTGCGAGCGCACAAGGGGGTTCTGCGCGCGGTCCGTGAGCGCGTGCTCGAGCTTGCACCGGAAGGCGAACCGGTCGAACAGATCGAATTGCGCCGGCTGACCCCCCGGACGCTGGTGACCATCGTCGGCGGCGGTGTCGCCGCATACCTGCTGTTGACACAGCTGGCAAAGGTGGACCTCGGCCACGTCGTCTCGAACGCCCAGTGGAGCTGGGCTCTGGGAGTGCTCGGATTCACCGCGCTGACCATCGCGGGCGCGGCGCTGGTCATCACCGGCGCCGTGAGCGCCCAACTCAGCTTTGCCCGGACCTACATGACGCAGCTCGCGGTCGCCTTCAGCGGACTCGTCGCCCCCTCGGCGATCGGCAACGTCGCGCTGAATATGCGCTACCTGCAACGAGCCGGCGTCGACCCCGCAGTCGCGGGAGGCAGCGTCGGACTGGCCCAACTCGCCCAGTTCTGTAGCTACTTCGTCCTTCTGCTGTTGTCCGGCGTCCTCGCCGGCACCGGGGAGCGGGCTTCGTTCAGCCCACCCCTGCCGGCCGTTATCGGGTTGACCCTCGCCGCGGCGGTGTTGCTTCTCGCCCTGACCATGCCGGCCGGGCGAAGGCTCGTGCTCGGTCGATTCCTGCCGGCGATCCGCAGGGTGATTCCCCGCGTCGTTGCCGTCTTCCAGAACCCCCGCAAGGTGGTCACCCTGTTCGGGGGGGCGCTGCTGTTGGACATGTCATTCGTCGCGGCACTGACCTGCGCGGCGAGGGCCTTCGGCGCCACCACACCGATTCCCGCGATCGCCGTTGTGTACTTCGCGGGCGCCATCATTGGCTCGGCCGTGCCGACACCTGGAGGCCTGGGCGGCATCGAGGCGGCCCTCTCCGGCGGCCTGGTCGCCGTAGGGGTGGAGTCCAGCACGGCGGTTTCGGCTGTCCTCCTGTTCCGGCTGTGCACCTACTGGTTGCCGATCCCCTTCGGGTGGGCTTCGTTGAACTATTTGCAGCGCGCCGCCGCCATCTGATCAGCGAGCGGTGCCTGCTGGCTCGAGTCCGGCGCCCGTGCGGCCGGCGGCGGTGCCGACAGGAGACGTCACTCGTCTGGGGGATGGCCGTCGGGAACGTCGAAGCCGTACTCCGCGACCGTTGTCGGGAGCACCACCCGTCGCGCCGGCGCTGCATCGACCGAGGAGGCGGCAGCATCGATCCGCTGCAGGAGCAGCTCGGCCGCCTGGTGACCAATTGCCGCTGTGTCGTAGGCGACGACCCGGACCGGGAGGTCGAGCACGTCGGCGAGTTCGAAGTCGTCGAAGCCGGAGAGCGCGCGACGGAGGCCGGCCGCCCGCAGAGCGCGATACGCGCCAATGGTGTTGCGGCTGTTCGCACAGAAGAACGCTGTGGGTGCCTCTGGCAGGGACAGCAACTCGCGCATGGCTGCCTCGGCCTCGGGCACCTCCCGCTGGTGGCAGCGCTCCAGCGATACGTCACGGGACATCCCCGCATCCGCGATGGCAGCATGGAAACCCCTTAAGCGTTCGGCGCTGGTCCATGCCGCCGGCGGCCCGAGGAATCCGATCCGTTCGTGCCCCTCGAGCAACAACCGCGTCGTGGCGCGGTAGGTACCGCCGAAGTCGTCCAGCAGAACGCAGTCCACATCGATGCCCCGCGGCGGTCGGGCCACGAGCACCACGGGAACGCCGCCGACGCGGGTCGGATCGAGGTGTCGTTGGTCATCTCCGGCCGGGACGACCACCATGCCGTCGACGCGACGCGTGGCCAGGTCATTAACCAATTCGCGCTCGCGGTCGACGTCATCGCCGGTGTTGCTCAGCACGACCTTGAAGCCACGCGCACCGCTGACCGTCTCTACGCCCAGTGCCAGCTGGGCGTAGAAGGGGTTCGCGAGGTTGGTCACGAGGAGCCCCACCATGCCGCTGCTACCGCCCACCCGCAGGGTGCGCGCGAGTTCGTTGCGCCGGTAGCCCAGGTCCTGTGCTGCCGCGAGCACGCGGGCCCGCGTCTCGGGCAGGACCGTTGGATCGTCCCTCAGCGCACGGGACACCGTCATGGCGCTGACACCAACATGCTCGGCGACGGTGCGAATCGTCGGCGAGGACCGGTGACCGCCGGCACGTCGCCGCTTAGAGCGGATCCCTTCAAAGGCGCTCCCCCCGCCCAACGGCTCAGTCACGGTGCTCGTCCAGAGTCGGCCGCCGAGCTCCGGGGCGGCGCTGCAGCCGCCCGGGACGCCTGCCATGCCGCACCGATCAGCGGAGACAGCTCCGGCTGCTCGGCGGGTATGACGCACGGCCCGGTCGTTGCGGCTGACGCCCCACGGACACCGGCTGCCAATGCGGGTTCGACCAGATCCCAGGACTGCGCAATGGACCCGCCCACAACGATGACCGATGCCCCGAATCCGCTTACCCACGGGGCAAGAGCCTCGCCCAACGTCCGGAAGGTGTCGTCGAATACGAGCCGTGCGGCTCGCTCCCCCGACCTCGCTCGCCGGGCCACCTCGTGGACGCTCACGGCCGGGCCGCCGGCCGCGGCTGCATAACGTCGGGCAATGGCCCGGCTGGACACGGCTTCCTCCAGCGGCACTCCCCCTACCGACAGCAGGTGGACGCTACCTTCGGGTGGTACGAGCGCGCCGGTAGTGACAATCGCGCCGTGCGCGAGGAAGGCCGAACCGATACCCGTTCCTAGAGTCAGGCCCAACGCGCGATCGTGGCCGCGGGCCGCACCTGAGAGCCATTCGCCCCACAGGAATGCCTCGGCGTCGTTGACGAAGACGATGTCGGCCGGGGCGCCCGGGAGGCGGCCCGACAGCCGCGCACGCAGGTCGACGCCGTACAGCGCGTCGAACTTGCCGACATCCTTGAAAAGCCCCAGGCCTCCGGCGTAGTCGAAAGGACCCGGGACCGCCACTCCCCACGAGGAGCCTGGCTGGGCGGGTACGACAGCAGCACACGCCACGATCCGTTCGATGATCTGCTCCGCCGACTCGGTCGGCTCGAGGTCAGCGCGTCGCGGTGGATGAACCACCGGCTTCCGGGGATCGGCCAGGTCGACGTGGGCCGCAGCAACATGCCCGCCGCCAACCTCGATGGCCGGAATCAGTAGGTCCGTCGCAGGGCCTCGAGGGCCGCCCGTCGTCACGGGACCAGCGACTTGACGAGGCGGGTGCACGCGAGCCCGATCCGGTGCAGCTTGTAGGCGCCTACGGCAGCGGGCAGCACGATCGTCTCGGCGTACGCGAGATGGTGCCTCAGACCGGCCGCCGTCTCGATAAGCACCCCCTCCCCCTCCACCACGTTGAGGATGTGGAAGCCGCCCGCGGTGTCGTCCGGCGCCGGAGCGTCGCCCTCGATCACCACGCGCCGCACCTCGAAGAACAGCTCGCCGCCCCCGCCGAGGAGCTCTTCGCGCCAACCGTCGGCCTCGCGCAGCGTCACCGCCTCGCGAACGAGGTCGGCTCGGACACGCGGTCCCGACCGCGCGCCGGCCAGGTTGCGAAAGGCGTGCTCCACATGGACCGGCCGCTGGTTGGCTTGCGCATCCGTTCTCAACCAGTCGTAGATCCTCAGCGAGTACAGGTATGGCGTCGCGCTGACCTCGAGGACGACATTTCCCTGACTGCTTCCGTGCGGCGTACCCGCGGGCACAAGGTACAGCTGATGCTGCTCCGCGGTGAACGTCTGCACGTACTGCTCGATGTCGAACGGGACGCCGCGGTCCTGCGCCATCATCGCGGCCCGCTGGAAGGCCTCGACGTCGGCGTCGTCATGAAGGCCGAGATAGATCTTGGACCCCGGTGCGCCGGCCATCACGTAATAGCTCTCGTGCTGGGGATAGGCCCAACCGAAAACGTCGGACATGTAGGCGGGCTCTGGGTGGCAGTGCACCGACAGGTTCCCGCCGTCGACCGTGTCAAGGTAGTCGAAGCGGACGGGAAAAGAGGCACCGAAACGTGCAGTCACCTCGCTGCCCAGCACCTCGACTGGATGGCATGCGACGAGGAGCTGGAAGGGCACTTCCACGCAGGCGCTGGCGTCCCCGATCAGTACGCCGCTCTCCGGTGCGATGAGCTCGTAGCCGAGCGCCGTGTTGGCCTGGTCAACGCCCATGCCGAGCCGGCGTTGTGCCCAGCTGCCGCCCCACGACGTGGTGTTGAAGGTCGGGCGGGTCCGAAACGGTTGCGCTCCAAGGGTGGCGAGCGTACGACGCAACGTGTCGCCGTCGAGCGACGCCGGACTGTCCGGGTCCTGAGTGTCGACGAATCGCGCGATCCGCGGAGCCAGCGCATCCCGGTGCCGGTCGAGCAGCGGCCAATCCACGTAGAACAGGCGCTTCGTGGTCGCGTCGCCGTCCCCGGGTTGCTGTCCGAGGTTGCGGCCCCGTCCCGCTGTCACCTCCGCCTCGGCGTAGCGCTTGGGCAGATCGGCGTACCAGAGGACGTCGTGGCGGACCAGCGCCGCCCCCGGGCCGACGACGAGCAGGACTCCGCCCTCTGGGGGCTGCGCCGAGGGTAGGTGGTCGAAGACGTCGGCTACTGAGCCCTCGCCGAGCCTTTCGAAGTCCGGGTCATCGAGCAGAGCAGCCGACGAGGTGCGCTTCACCGTCTGCGCCCAGGGAGCTACCTGCTCGCGCATGTCCAGGCAGACGAGCGGGTCCCCCCGCCTACGAAGGACTCCCGCCAGGGCCGTGAGTACGCCGTCCCAGTCGAGCATGACCGGGCCATCGACCGCCAGCGTCGCCGTGCCGTGCGGCAAGTCCGCCAGGGCCACTGTCCACCCCTTCTGGACCGATCCCCCCACGGCCGGATAACGCGGATTTGGCTCATAGTTGAGCCAATTCAGTGCTTCTGCGCCGCCCGCACCCGATTGGCTCACCGGTGACTTCCGACCCGTGGGGAGGCGAGACCGGGACCGACGAGCACGGCGATGCCGTCGGCGGCGTCGAGGGAGATCTCCCCGGTGCAGCCCACGGCCACGTCGGCACCGGTCCACAGATCGAGGTAGCTGCCCGGTGGAAGCGCGACGCGCAGCGGTTGCCCGAGGCGGTCGGTAGCGGGAGGGGCAAAGATTCCGGCCGCGTCGAGATGCTCGCCGCGCACGGGAAGCACCATCGTGCCCGGGCTCAGCGGTCGGGTAGGTGGGCGACGAGGCATCGAGTAGCTCAGCAGCTGGCGGGCTAGCGACTGCGAGCCTTCGCAGTGCAGGACCGCGGGTCCGAGCGGGCCGGACACCAGAACCACCCGGCCGGCGCCCAGCGTCCGAGTCCAGACGCAGGGACGGGAGCCGTGATCCGGAAGCCGGAACTGCTCCACCGCCGACCACTCGGCGTCGCGGAACTCGTACTCGCAGATGACCAGCGGGAAACGTCCGACGCTCGCACCGAAGCTGGTGACGGCGAACCCGCCGGGGTCGGTGTAAAGGCCCTCGGCGCGCAGGCCCAGCTGACCGGCCAACGCGCCGGGCCACGGATGGTGCACGCCCGCATCGGTGTCTTTGTGACCACTGGTGCCGTCCAGGAGGAGCACCGCCCCGGCACGGACCCGGCGTACCATCTCGTCCGCCAGGTCTCCGTCCCACGCCGTCATATGCGATACGACGATCAGGTCGGGTTCGGCACCCTGCCGGCCCAACAACGTCCCAGCGGGCGCCATGGCGGTCGGGAGACCGAGCCGCAACAGCTCGACCGCCAGGAGCGCTGAGCCGTGGATCGCGTCGTTCATCTGCCGTCCGGGCAGAGGTGTCATCGCGAACGCTGTGACCATCTGCACGGCCTGAGACACCTCCGAGACCAGGACCAGGGCCTGCGGCGGCGGCGACTCCCACGCCCCCACATGCTGGTCGAGCTGCTCGAGGACGCCGCGCACGCGGCGTACGCCATCGCAGCGACAGCTCAGTTGATCGGCATCGTCGAGCAGTCCCCAGTCCCCGGCTTCGAAGTCCCGGGCCCGAGTGTTCAGCGACCAACCGGTGGCTGACGCCGCCCCACCGAGCAACGGTGCCAGGAAGGACGCGCAAATCTCGCTCTGCCGCATGCCGAGCGGCACTCGGCCTGCGTAGTAGGTGTTGCCGCTCTGGAACTCGGTCAGCTCCACTGATCGCCCTGTCGCGGCGGTGGCGAGCAGGCTCGTCCCCGCGACGAGCAGGGGCACGTGCGCCTCCCTCGGGGCGAACGTCAGCTGCCAGGGGGCGTGGAAGCTCGCACCGAGCACGTCGGCGACGCCCGCGAGGTCAGTGAGGTCGTAGCCGACGCTGGCGTGATTGGCCAGTGTGTCCGGAGGATTGGCACACAAAGGTGTGTCGGCGTCGATGTCCCGGACGAGATCTGCCACCCAGGCCAGCTCCGCGCGGAGGGTCCGGGCCCGCAACCGCCACTCGTCCAGCCACGGAGCGTGGCTCTCCCAGACACTGCCGCGGTGCGATGGATGCGGCAGCTCCTCGGGGAAGGCCACCTCGGCGAAATCGCGGTATCCCGTGCGCCACCGGCGGTTGAGCAGCGCGATGTCCCCGTAGCGCTCCTTCAGCAGCTCGTGCCACGCGCAAAGGTGCTCGCTCGTACGGTGCACCGCGCGTTCACCGGGCGGCGAGACGACGTTGAGCGGTTCGTTCCAGATGATCCACTGCTGCAGCGCGGGCTGGCCACCGTAGCGGCGGACGCACGTCTCGACGTAGCGGCGCATCGCGGAGCGCTGTGCGGGGTCGAGAGTCAGGGTCGTCGAGTGCAGCACGCTGGGCGTGCCGATATGCCAGGGTCCACTGTTAGCCGTGAGGGTCGCCTTGATCCCGAGGCCGTGTCGCTCCGCTGCCTCGAAGGCCGCGTCGTAAGGCTCGAAGACCCATTCCGCTGGCGAGGGTTCCATCCAGGGCCACATCAGGAAGATCCGCAGAAGATCCAACCCGGCCCGGGCAGCCTGGCCAACGAGGAACTCCACCCGCTGCGCGTCCGCATCCTGCTCCAGCCAGAGCTGGGCTCCCAGCCGCGGCTGGCCCGGCTTCATCCCTTCAGAGCGCCCGTGACGGTGGCCTTGAGCAGGTATTGCCGCGCGAACAGATAGAGCACGACCGTCGGCACCATGTACAGCACGCCCGTCGCCGTGAGCAGGCCCCAGTCCACCTGGTTATGTGCCGAGAACGCGCGGAACATCCCGATGGAGATCGGGTACTTCTCCTCCGACTGCAGCAGGACCAGCGGAGTAAGGAAGTCCCCCCAGACGTTGATGAAGGTGAACAGGGCGCCGGCGCCGAGGCCAGGACGGGACAGCGGGAACACAATGCGGACCGCACCGACCAACCGGGAGCAACCGTCGATCCACGAGGCTTCCTCGAGCTCGACGGGGATGGAGTCGAAGAACCCCTTCATCAGCCAGAGGACCAGGGGAAGCTGGTAGGCGGCCTCGACCAGGATCAGGCCGGTGAAGCTGTTGTTCAGGTGCAGCTGGATCATCATCAGGTAGAGCGGCACGATCGTCGCCGTGGCAGGCACGACGCGCACCAGCAGGATCGTGAACATCAGCGTCCGCCGGCCGAAGAAGGTGAACCTCGACAGGGCATAGCCGCCGAACATCGACAGCACCAGCGCAAGCACGGTGGATCCACCCGAGATGAGCAGGCTGTTGAACAGCAGCCGCGGTGTCGTGGGGTCGCTGAAGAACCGGACGAAGTTGTTGGCGGTCAGCGACGGCGCCTGCAGGTAGAGACCGGCTGTCCGGTCCACCGAGGAGAGCAGCACCCAGCTGAAGGGCACGACGCAGAAGAGCGAGAGAACGCTGATGACGAGGTAGACGCCCACCCGCCGGAGACGCGCCGCGACGACCTCACCGCGGGGTCGTCCCCCACTCAGCTGCGACGGAGGTATGGCGGCCTGCCGCGTCGCGGATTCGGTCGCCATGCTCACACCTCGACTTTCGACAGACGCACATAGGTCAGCCCGAGCACCAGGACGACGACCAGCACGATCACCGAGGCTGCGCTGCCCAGACCAAGCTGGAAGAAGGCGAAGGAGTGTTCGTAGATGTAGATCGAGGTGACCTGTGTCTTGTCACCAGGGCCCCCGCGGGTCAGGAAGTAGATCAGCCCGAACACGCTTGCCGTGGTGATCGTGGTGAGCAGCAGGAAAAGGAACACGGGGCCCCGGATCAGAGGCAGCGTGATGTGGCGGAAGACCTGACGGGCGCCCGCCCCGTCGATGCGTGCAGCCTCGATCAGGTCGTCCGAGATGCCTTCGATCGCGGCCTGGAACATGATCATCGCGAACGCGATACCGCGCCACGTATTCACGACGATCAGGGCGCTCATCGGATGTTCCTGCAGCCACGCGACCGGTGCAACACCCGCGAAGCCGAGCGCCCGGTTGACGGTACCGAGGCCGCCCGGAGCGAGCATGCTGGCCCAGGCCAGCGACGCCACGACTTCGGGAACCACCATCGGAAGCAGGATCGCGCCGCCGAAGAGGCCCTTGGCCCGCACCGTGGACTTGGTCAGCAGCACAGCGGCCAGCATGCCGAGCAGGAACTGACCCACGATCGCCGAGAAGAACACGAATTGGCCGGTGAGGCTCAAGGAGTGCAGGAAGTCCGACGACGTGAGCAGCTGCCGGTAATTCTGGAACCCCACGAACTTCGGGGTCTGGGCGCCGAAGCCGATGAGGGTCTTGTTCGTCAGGCTGATCCACAGTGCGTAGACCACCGGGCCGACCACGAAGACAGCGATCAGAAGCATCGACGGTGCCAGCAGTCCTGCCACCATCGCGCTCGACCCGCCGCCGCGCCGCTTCTTTCTACGGACGCCACTGTCGATTGACAACGCCATGCCTGCGCCCTTCTCGAGCCATCTCGGCGACAACAAGACGCGTGCGCGAGCCCTGGCGGGACCTACGACGTGGACTTCTCCACTTGGTCGGCCCCGAGCAACTCCGTTGCGCTCTTGGCGAATGCGCTGGCCGCCGCGGCGCCGTCCATCTTGCCCGTGAGGATGCCCTCCGTGACCTTGCCGACGGCCTGGGCAATCTGGTCCTGTCCCGGGCGGGTCGGGAAGCTGCGGCTCGACGCCAACTGCTTGCCGGTCTCGACGAGAACGCTTTGCGAGCTGTACGGCGCCACGCTGTCGATTCCGGTGCGCGGCGCGGCAGCTCCCACCGCCACGAGCTGCTCAGCCATGGCCTTGCCGCTGCTCAGCCATTCGGCCAGCTGCACGGCCTCAGCCGGTGCCTTGGTCTTGGCCGAGATCTCGTAGGAGAACGCCACTCCGCTCACGGAGTACGGCTTGCCCGAGTCCGAAGGGTAGTTCCACGTCGACACCTTCTTGAGCAGTCCCGGGATCGGCGCGGCACCCTTGGGTCCCCAGTCGTAGCGCCAGCCCCAGGTGCCCTGCGCGGCGACCGGAAGGGTGCCCGCGGGGAAGGCCTTGTATTTCGTCGGCTGCCACGGCTCAGGGTTCAACAGGGCCTGGATCGGCAGGAGCTTGTTCTTGGTCAGCTGCTCGTAGAGGCCGAACGTCTGCGTCAGGCCGGGGCTCTGGACGACCCACTTCTTGGTGTCGGTGTTGTAGAGCTTGCTGTTCGTGCCCAGCATGACGTTGAGGAAGCCCTCACCAAAGGTGCCACCACCCCACGAGCTGCCCGCAGGGAGGACGATCGACGCCTGACCGGTCTTACCGGTGATCTGCTTGAGGCGATCGATGAGCTCGGCCCACGTCGCGGGCTGAGTGGTCGACACGCCTAGCTTGTTCAGGACGTCCTTGCGGTAGAACAACGTCTGCGTGTTGGCCTCGTGCGGCAGAGCGTAGATCTTTCCGTCGGGTTGGACGATCTGCTGGCGCACGTCGGGATAGAAGGACTGCCAGTCCGACCACTTCTTCAGGTATGGCGTGAGGTCGAGCAGATAGCCCGCCCCGGCGAAGCCCGGCACGAAACTCGCACCGTAGTCGGCGACATCAGGTGCCTCGCCGGCGTTGTACTGCTGAGTGATCTGGGTCTTGAACTGGTCGTCCGGAAGAATATTGCGGATCAGCTTGACTTTGATGTCGTGGCCCTGGCTCTTCATCGCAGCCTCGAACTCCGGCAGCAGTTTCGCGACGGCGTCGGCGCGCGGCTTCTGGTACTCCAGCAGGCTCAGCGTCACCGGCCCCTTGGCGGCAGCGGAGGTGCTGCCGCTAGCGCCGCCGCCGCTCGTGCTGCTGCTACACCCGGCAAGAACTCCTGATGCCGTCACGGCAGCGGCTAGCACGGCCACACCCAGTTGGCGTCGAGCCATCTGCAACACCCCTTCGTGTCACTGCCGTCTCAGCCTGAGGCTCCGGCCGGGGAGACGAGGGCACCGCGCCGGCCTGGCGTCATACGCCGAGGTATCGATAATGTTATCGATACCTCGGGACGATACTCGCGGAAGGAGGGAAGTCAATACCCTCCATTGCACCGAACTTGCGATGACAGGACGGACAGCGCGGTGCCCCTCTACGACCTGAACCCGGACCAACTCGCCCGTTACACGGCCAGCACGCCGCCGCCGGCGGACCTGGACGATTTCTGGCAGACAACTCTCACGCAGTCACGAGCGGTGGCGGCCCCTCCCTCGCTGACTGCGGTCGACTGCGGCCTGAGCCTCGTCGAGGCCTTCGACGTTCGCTTCTCCGGCTACGCCGGCGACCCGGTGCACGCCTGGCTGCACCGGCCGGCAGGCACCGATGCCGTGCTGCCGGCGATCGTGCGGTATCTCGGCTACGGCGCGGGACGGGGACTGCCACACGAGGTGGATACCTGGACGCTGGCCGGATACGCCACCCTGATCGTCGACACCCGCGGTCAGGGGTCGGGCCACACGCCGGGAGACACGCCCGACCCGTTCGGATCGGGGCCGGCCCAGCCCGGCTATCTGACGCGCGGGATCCTGGACCCGCGTGAGTACTACTACCGGCGGGTCTTCACCGACGCGGCTCTAGCCGTGGACGCGGCCCGACAGTTGCCCGGCATCGACCCTGCCCGCGTGGCGGTGACCGGCGGCAGCCAGGGCGGCGGGCTGAGCCTGGCAGTCAGCGCACTCGTGCCGGACGTCCTGGCGGCGATGCCG
>JAABUK010000494.1_pt1 | contig 68718 bp, 62 predicted proteins | sample 5559141 | NCBI WGS metagenome assembly JAABUK01 (sample SAMN10711869, study PRJNA513367) | rock metagenome | isolation source: Antarctica rocks | place: Antarctica: Victoria Land, Pudding Butte nord | collected 2016-01-03 | reverse complement strand
AGTATAATTAAAAATTCGGAATCTAGGCTAAAAATAGATTTATTAAGATATTTATATTCCTATATAGGGGCCCTGGTCTAGATACTATAAAAAGTCAAAGTTCAAAAAAAAAAAAAAAAAAAGTTACAAAATCGGTATAATATCGCTGCTTAATCGGTGCATAATATACTTAGAATGCGAGACATGAGCAGATACGCATTTCCAGCATTTTGTATAATTTCGGTATAAAATACGTAAAAATCGGGGTTTCCGGACTTGCCGATAGAGGGTACGAAGTTAGTCTTACCTTTTTTCGCGGCGATGGCTACTCGAGATAAATAAGATATCGCGATATATTTCGGTCTACTATCCGCTTAAGGCTTATCTTTATATATTATTATTATAACGGATACTTATAGGCTAGGGGTTAATAATCTAGATATAAAGAGGGTTATTTAATAATTACTCTCTTCGTTTATTTAGAAAGTATATTAACGTATAAATCGCGCGATATATTATAATTAAGGGTAGGTATATTTTACTTTATTATATCTACCCTAGTATATAGGCCCTAGAAGCGGTATATCTCTAACGGAGCCGGCTTCGCTCGATAATATAATAATAAAATCTTTATCGGGGTTTAGAAGAGTTTATATAAATTATATAAATATTAACCGACGAGCTCGAATAATACCTAATTTATATAATCTCCTTAATATACCCGGGAGCGGTTATATTCGCGATATCGGCCTCGCCTTTTTTAATAATACGGAATATAAAATATCGAATTATACGAAGTTATTCCCCTATTACTCGGTTTATAATCTAGAGTTATAAGCGCCTATTATTATTTATACGGGGTTAAATAAATCGGTAGACGAGAATTTATTTAAATATCCGTAGTATATATTTAAGCTTCGAGCTTAGCGATATTAAAAATTAAATAAAAAATTCGTCGATTCGTTTTAGTATTTCCTTACGTTCTTAATAATACCGGATAAAATCTTAAGAGATTTAGCGACGTAGGTAGAGAGTATTCGCGATAAATAAACTATATATTAATAAATTAATAGCGCGTGGTTTAGCCTTTATTTATATTATATTAAAATATTAAATATCTTAGAGTAAAGACGATAAAAAGAGTTAAATTAAAATAAAATATTCGACGCGTAAATAATATATAACGATATTAAAAAAAAGCGGCGGCTAAATCCGTTATTTAATAAGGAGTAAATTAAATTTAAAGAGCGGAGAGATAACTAGTTAATTAAGGTAAAATATAAATTAATAGTTAAAAAAGCGTATATTAAGAGTAGAACCGTAATTAATAGGGTAGGAGTTAAACGACTAAATATACCCGCTATAAAGAGTAAATCTTATATTAAAATTAACGCGGCGGAGAGTTAATTTAATAAGCCTCGGAATATAAAGCCGAAGAAGACCTAGTATAAGGATAATAAATATTATATTATTAAGAAATAATATAATAATGAAAATTATACCTCGTAATCTAGTCTTTATAATAAGGCGGGTAAATTAAAGGGGGAACTAATAATATTATAATAATTATATTAATTATTATAGGAGGTATCGGCGAATTAATTAATAAAATTAACCCCCTTTCGATCCCGTTAATATAAATAATACTTTACGCGATTTTAAAACTAGTTAATAAACCCGCGCCGCGCGGATTTATTATTAGGTTAATTAATAAATATCGTACTCGAAGGCTTTAAGGTAGAAATTAGAATTATAAAACTCTTTAATATAAAGTTATATTTAACCTCTAGCCTAGCCGCTAGAGTATCCTCGTACTCGTTATCCGCTAATAATATATACTCTTAGGTATACCGCTCGTTATACTTTAATATATTCTTATTTAATCGTTTAAGTCCGGTATCGAAAAGATTAATAATTAAATTTAGAGAGAATTTATCCTACTTAATATAACGAATAAACGATTTATATACGAGGTTAAGGGTTATACTCTAGATATCCTCGGCCGCGCTTTTAACTAGATATATAACCGAGGAGGGTTTTCCGAATATAAACTTTATTATCTTTTTTAACTCTAGAAAGTATAGGTTATTAAAAGCCTAATTTTTAAATAATACGTTATTATATTTAGAATAGTAGGACCGGTCGTATTAAAATATTTTAAGATTATTATTAAATAGTTTAAAAAAGTAGTCGAGCTCGAAATTTATATCTACTATTCCCCGTAAGTTTATAAGACTATTCGTTAATATATACTTTTATAACTTTATTATTACTACCGGTAAATCTATTATATAAAGTATATAAAGTAGGGCCTATATATATTTTAAGGTACCAGTAACGTCGGTTTAGAAAAGAATCGTAATATAGTATAAAGTATAACGGAGTAGGTTAATATTAATATATTTAATAACGTATCGTAGGGTTAAATAGATTTCGACGTATATATAGAAATATTAATGATTTTAGAACTATTAATCGCGAGTGGATAAAGATTAAGTATATATAGTTTTAGAAATCTTTTTTAATATACGAGGCTAGGTATTAAAGGTACTTTATACCGCGAGTTAGGATATAATATCCTTTATATATTAAGGGTCTATAAATTATTATTTTAGGATTTTAACCTAGGTTCCTATTATACGTATTTAATAATTATAAATAATTAGGTTCTTTAACGCCTAAAAGTCCGTTAAATAAATAACCCTAAAGCGATCCTAGCGATCGGCCGCGTATTATAAAGTAAATAAATCTATAGAGTTACTAGGGCCTTAATAAATCTTATAGAATAATTATAATATATTAAAGCGAAGGTATTAAAGACTTAAGCCCGGTAGTAGCTAGTTAAAAATATTAAATAAGAACTCGGAAATATCGCTACGTAAAGTTTTAATAAATTATATACGTGACTATATCTTAAGGTTATTGTATATTAATCGAATATTAATATTAAAAATAAGGCTCTTATCGTCTAATTTAAATTAATATTTAAATATATTCTTTAATATATAAATATTATTAGCCGTCGTACTCTTATTTTTAAATACTAGTATTATCGGGAAGTATCTCGTCGTTACCGGGTTTAATTTCTTTAAGACCGGTATCGCTTTTATTTATAAAGGCTTTATATTACCTAAATAAAATATATATACCGCCGAGATTATTAATTCGATATAATATAGCCGAATCTAGAACTCGGTTTCATTAATATATATTAATTAATATTAAGGCGTAAAAGGAAGAGTAATAAAATTAAAAATAAAAAACGTACCTCTATATCTATATCGGTAGGTATTAATTAACGAGCGATTATCTCGGTTAATAATAATATAATTATCGGGCGTTATATATCCTACCGAAGGGCCCCTTTATCGAAGAAACGCCCTTTTAAAATTAATATAATAGTAATTAATCGGAATTCTCGGTAGTTATTTATTCTTTCTTTACGCCTTCTTTTTATATATTTAAAATTATTATAAATTAAAATAATACTCGCGGCCTACCCTATTAATTAAACCCTTACTTCGGCGTTCTTTTTTAGGGTTATTATACGTCGCTATAATATTAAATATAAAATAATTAAACTAAACTAGTATAGAGTATCGAGAACTCGTCGCTATACCCCCCCTTAATATAAATAAAGCCTTAAAATTATCTAAAAATTAATCGACCTATAAGGTCGTATTAAGTAGTAGAGTATTAATAATATAAGAACGGCGGGCTATTAAATAGTAGGATTTATTAATAATAACGATAAATTATTTAGTTTATTTTTATAGTAAACTCGGTGGAAGATATTAAGTTATTATAGAGCCAGTCGTAATATAACTAGAATAATATCTTTAAATAGTTATAAGGTACCGTCTTTAAGCCCTTCTACGGGTAAATGAAAAATATTAAATATTTCGTACTCCTTTAGGACTTTAATTTCTCGTTAAAGTATATTAATAATTAACTAGCCCTACCTCTTAACTAGCGAATCGCGCCGTTTAAATATTAATTATTTTTCGAATCGGGAATCGTTAGGTAGCTCGTTATAAGCGAAATCGAAAAATTATTTTTATATTAAACGGAAAGTATAAACTTTACGTAGTTTATAGAGCGCTCTTAAAAATCTTTTTATATCCTATTATATATCGGTTATTATTATTAATATACTAGTAATCTTTTCGCCCTCCGTCTACCGTCGACGACGTTTTTTATTACCCGCTTCCGTTTCTTCTAATAAATTATTACTACTAGTAGGGGTAGGGGTAGAGGCGGAGGAAGAATTTAAAAAGGAGGAGATAAAGGTTAACCTACTCGAGGTTATATAAAGGCGGAGGTCTAAGGTAGGGGTACGGCGCGTTTATTTAAATAGGCGGTTTACGGTCTTTATATATAACGGAGATAAACGGGGAGGCGATATTAAGGGGCTAGATAATAAACTAATAAATAATAATATAATTTTTATTTTAATATAATTCATAACGCGGATTATTAATATTAAGGATTAATATTAATAATTAGTATAGAATTATTATAATTAAGATTAAAATAACGGAGTTAAACGAAACCGCGCCGCGCGGTTTTACCCTATAACTAATAATATCCTACGCTATCTATATAATTTAATACTAGCGCCCTTTAATCTTATTATTTACCTACCGAAAAAAACTACTCTCGTTATAAAATCTTTTCTCCGTTTATTTTACCCTACCCTAGGTTACCCTAAATAACTTTAATATTTTTAAATAATATCCTTAGATAGCCTTCTATACGCGCCCTCGGTTAATTTTTAATAATAAATTAATATAATTTTAGACGACTAGGTCCTCCTAAGTTACTCTATATATTAATATTTAATTAACGGGTAATATTAGAACGAGCTAGGTACCGGCCGGAAATCGATAAAGAATTAAATTAAATTTATTCGGTAACCCCGATAATATAAGATTTACCGCCGTTTATTTTAAATAAGTAAAGGCGAGGTTTAATTATTTATTAGACTCTTTATTATTTAAGGTCTCGTTATCTTCCCTTACCCTTACGAATTATAAAAGAATAATCCTTCGGAGGGTAGCGTCTAGGCGGCCTAATATTAAATTATATAATATTTTAGGCCGAGTAATCCTTACGTCCTTACGCGTATACGATACTAGAACGAATTAATTATAATTAATCGTATTTATTAACTCCTAGATCTTATTTATTCTATATATATAATTATTTATTATCTTTCCCCGCCCCTTTACCCTCTCTTATTATTCGGTTATATTTTTATAAAAATCTAAAATAATCTCCGTATAATTATTAATAGTCTCGTTATTAAGAGATATTAATCTTTATATAATACTAACTCTATACCTATAGGCGAGATATTTAGGTACATTTATATCGATATATTAAAAGAAAATCGAGTCTCTAGGCCGAGTATATTTAGTATAATAAAAATATAAAATTAGTCGGTAATTATAATTAGGTCGTAGGTATATATATAGAGCCTAATATATCGGATTTTACTAGATAATTTATTATATTAATAAATAAAATATTATCTATAATTACCCTTTATTAGGTTATCCGTTCCGCTCTATTTAATAATAAAGATATATATCGAATTCCTCCGTTATAATATCTTTAATCTTAACCTCGGAGCTACCCTCTAAATTTACCCTCGTTTATAATTAATTAAATATACCTTTAATAATAACGTTACCCGTTTTTTTCTAAGTATCCTATACTTCTAGCCCTTTTATTTTACGAACGATAAACCGCGATATCTAATCGGTTAAGAATACTTTAATACTCGCTTTAATCGTTCGGTGTCTATAGACCCTATACTTATTATCGTTTATTTATAGTCGGGTTATTATCCGTTATTAATTCTTAATAATTACGCTGATTTTAAAAGTATCTATATTACTTCGATAACGCTAGTATTTAACTAATCGTAAGCGGATACTCTCTTCGTTTAATAATTTAGTTTATAGGCCGAAATATCTAGTTATAATATATAAATATATATAATAAATATATCGTAAATCGGACCTAGTTTCTATAATACCCGGAGGGTACCGATTTAACTAGCCTCGCTATTTATATTAATAGCCTTTAAATTTTTCTTTACTACCTATTTAAAGGAATTAACCGATAGGTTTATATAATTATAACCGAAATATTTAACCCGATTATTTATTCCTTAATCCTTATCGCTATTATCGTCGTCGTTATTATTATTATCGCTATTATCGTCGTCGCTATTATCGTCGTCGTTATTATCGTCGTCGTTATTATCGTCCTTATTAAAGTTACCGCTCGAAGGTACTATATCTTTATTCTCCGAGGTACCGCTTAAATCGCTATTATTAATTTTATAATTCACCGACTCAGGTTTAATCTCCTTATTATTAACGATTCGACGGTTATATCTTTTATATTTTCCTCGTAATAAAGGTCCCTTATTATTATCTATCCTTAGTTTTACTAGATATTTTCGATTAATCTTTAATCTTATTAATTATTTATCCGTTAAACCCGACTTAATTAAAAGAGTATAAATATTAGTTTTATTTAAGTTATTTAACGCCTATTAATCTTTCGGGATACTTTTACGCGTAGATCCTCGTCTATAATCGTTCCGTTTTAAGTAGTTAATTATTAACTAAATAATTATAAAATAAACGTCGTTATAAATAAATTTCTTAACGATTTAATTTATATAGCCGAGGTAATTTTCTTTTATAGTATCGAATTATTAATTTTATACTACGGTCCTCTATATATTTCGTATACCTTTAACGTATTTCTCTTTTCGTCTACGATTAATTATCGCTTATTTTCGGATATTTTATAGAATTATCGAGTTTAATATTTTATACGCTTTTTATTTACTCCCGAATCTTACCGTCTAAAATCTATTATTTATTAATATACCCTATACCTCCGTAATAATCTCGTTAGCGATCTCCGTACTATTAACGAACTTTTCTAATATATCCTAGATTAGATCGATTTATACCTTTAGTTCTCCGGCTTAATATATTATTTCGTTAATCTTCTAGTATATATCTACTAATAATCTATTAAAGGCTCTAAATATAAGTATAAAGATCGAGGCTTTAGCGACCGCTAAAGAAAAAGAATCTTTATAAAATACTAATAAGGATAATATTATAAATAATTAAATAATAAATCGATAAAAAATAAAGAGAAGTAAGGAGCTTTAATAAATAAAGGTAATAAAGATTTAAATAAAACTAATAAATAAAATAAATTATTATACTACCGACGATAATAATAATAGGGTTAATACGGTAAATATTAATAATAATACTAGTAATAATAATCGTTAGTAAGCCTTACGCACTAAATCTTAATACACGAAGTCATTACTCTAGAAGATTATTTTGAAATTTGAATATTTTTGGCTGGGAGGTAAAGTTTAAATAAGTATTTAATATTAGTTAATATACGAAGTTAGTACTCTAGAAGATTATTTTAAAATTTGAATAGTTTTGGCTAGGAGGTAAAGCTTAAATAAATATTTAATACTAGTTAATATACGAAGTTAGTACTCTAGAAGATTATTTTAAAATTTGAATAATTTTGGCTAGGAGGTGAAACTTAAATAAATATTTAATATTAATTAATATACGAAGTTATTACTCTAAAAGATTATTTTGAAATTTAAATATTTTTAGCTAGGAGGTAAAGTTTAAATAAATATTTAATACTAGATAATAATATTTTAATCTAATCTCTTTATTTAATATTAATAATAGTTAAATCTTAAACGTCTTTAAACTAAATAAGAATTTAAAATTCACTTTCGAATAATAAAAATTTACTTTTAAGTAATATAATTATTAATAATAATATTTAGGCGCCTCTAGCCCCGCTTAAAAATCTTTAAACTTTAAAATTATTTCTTAAACTAGTTTTTATTTTAATTTTTACTTCTTTTTTCTCCTCCTTAAATTAATTTTCTTAATCTCTTTATCTAATCTTTATACTTTAATACTAATTATAATAAGGAATAATAATATTTATAATTTAATATTAATCACGGAGACTAACGATCTCTTAAACGATATAATTTACTCTAACGATAGTAATAACGAAGGGGATCTATTAAATAAACCGTCCTCCGATAATATAAATATAGGGATAACTTTAAGCGAGATATTCGAGGACGGAACCTTAATAAATCTTACTCGTTAACCTCTACTATTTATTATATTAATATTATAACTAGAATTATTTTACGGAGGACTATAGATTAGCCTTCGAAGATAATAATATTAAACTAAAGTATAAAGGGCCTGCCCCGAAGCTAGGTATAAAACGTAAATTAAATAAAAGTAACGCGTTAATCCCGAAAGCTAAACCGGTGGTATTTAAAATTTAAATAACTAAAAAGAAATAATCGATTTATAATAAAAAAAAGAAGGAAAAAATAGATAAAAGCGACGACGACGGTATACTAATCGATAATAATACTATATTAATCGATAACGACGTTAATTATAATTATAAGAATATAGAGGATTAACCTAATAACGAGGAGACGCCTATTAAATATAAATAGAAAATACTTATTAAATCTAGAAAGAATAAGGTTATAAGGTTTATTAAAGAAATACCTATAAAGTAAAGAAAGAAAAGAATAAATTTTAGGATTAAGGGAGATAAGGGCTCTAGTAGATTTATAAAAAAAAAGCGCGATATTAAAACTACTAAGCCTCTAACCTAAGGAATAATAATATATAATATTATTTATTACGACCTTTATAATTTAACTAGAAAGAATATTAATAAACCCGTTAAACGCCGATATATAATCTTCGTAGCCTATAACTACTTTACTTTATTTATAAATCTAGGAATTTTAAGAGTCGACTAGATCCCTAAATCTAGTATCCGTTTAAATAATTAGATTATTTTATTTATAATTAACTAGTACCCGGCTAGAATCTTTATAAATTAATTAAACGAATTCGATTTAGCCGGAATAGTACGTGGCCTAAAATACCCTTTCGGTTATACCGCTAAATAATAAAAAGCGGTAGGGGATATAAATATCGACGGGAATATATTAATAACGGGGGAGGAGGGATAATACTATATATAAGCGAAGGGCCTATATATATTAAATAAATAAAAAGCGCTTAATATTAATTTATACTTTAAATATCCGGTTAGGGAGAAGATCCGCTATTAAAAACTAATATAAAAATAATTTTATAAAGCGATTATTTAACTCGTACCTAAATACCCTAACGACCCGACTTTCCTAACTCTATTATTATATATTAAATTATTATTATTTATAGAGGGGGCCGCCTAGGAACCCTCCTCTTTAATCGCGAATAATATTATATAAACCGAGATTAATAAAGTAATAATAATAATCTAATAAAATATTTTTAAATATAATTATAATAATCTTTAATAACGGTTAGAAAGCTAGTAAATCCGCGCGGCGTAGTTTTACCGCGTCGTTTATAATAGTCCTCTAGATAATAATATTAAGTTTATAAATAATTATAATAAAGTTAAAATTTCGAATTTACTATTAAAGTTTAAGATCGTAAATATATTAACTCTATCTTCTATAACTACGAGTATATTAGTACTAACGTCCTAGACTTCTAGATAATAATAATAATTAAAGTTTATATATAGTAACGATAAGACTACGATTATAATAATAATAAATTTAAAACTTTAATATTAAATAACTAAAGTTTTAATTTTAGATAACTAAACCCTTAAGTTTAAATAACTTTAGGCTCGACCTTAAAGTATATTTATTATTAATTATTTTTAAAAGTTTAATATTAAAAGGCTAGCCCCCCGCCTAAAACTTTTAAACTTTTAAAATTATTTCCTAGATTAAAGTTTAGTTCTAATAAAATTTTAGATAATCCCTTTTAATTATTAATCCCCTTTCGATTATTAATTTATAATATCGGAATTATTATTTAAATCGTTAATACCCTCTCTTCCTAATACCTACTATAATATAATATATATATTAATTAATTTACCTTATAGTTAAAACCTATCGGATTATTATCGTATTATAATAATATTCGAAACGCTTCTAAAAGAGACCCGTAACTAGATTTATAGATATTACTTTATTTACGCCGAAGAAATCATTCTTTATTTAATAAAAGACGAGAGGTTAATATTTAAAGGAGGCTTTCGTAAACTAGTAAAGTATAATATAGGTAAAGATTACGATATCCCGATCGGAGACCCCGAAACGCTCGGGGGGGTTATTTATATAGCGGATTAATTATATATTATTTTATTCGGCGTTAATAAAGTTATTTATAAAAATATAACGAGTATTCTTTTTAAATATAATATCTAGCGCTTAAGTTATCCCGATTATTCGATTAATAACGAGTATAATAAAGATCCCGGATCTATAAATATATGATTTTATTTTAGTTATTATTTCCGTTATATTAAAGTTTATTTAACGATAAATAATAATCCTAATCGTCTTCCTATTATAATAAATATTTAAGCGGAGTAACGAAATATAGGATTCGATATAAAAGATAAAGTTTACGGAGCCCTAATAACGAATTTAGTAGACTTTTTTAAATAAAAAAACGAATATCTAGTACGAATAATTTAGCTACGATCTCTAATTTTTAATATAAAGAATTTATTTTATCTAAATAATTACTATCGTAGGGAGGCTTTATATAATTTATATTATTATATAATTTAAAAGGGCCTTTAATATAGAAAGGAGCTCGAGCTAGCGAAACTTTATAACTATATTAAAATTAATAATATAATCTTTAATAATAAGAATATATTAGATATTAAAATAAAATCTAAAACGGACGTAAAAATAGTCGGCCTCGATATAAACTAGGATAAACCGACGGAAGGGGAAAAAAGAGAAGACGGGGTAACGGATAATAACGGGGATAATAAAAACACGATCTTTATAAAGTTTTAGGGCTTAGACGCGTCGTATTTTATTAAAGAGACTAAATAAAAAATAGTCTTTAATCTCTAACGATAAATATATACTCTTTAATATTTAATAGATAGCGATAATTAATTAGTTAGTAAATACTTTTAGTAGGATTTTTATTATATTAGTATTATAATTTTATAGATAATAATAAAAAAGTCTATAAATAGTCGTTTATAACTTAAGTTCTATTAATATTAAAATAATTATTAATTATAATATTTCTATATACGGCTGTATTAATACGTAATAAATTTAGATTTTATCGCTAAGATTACGGTATTAGTCTAAAAGTAGAATGGTATAAGTATTTTAATAATCGACAGTCAAAATAAGGCGAACCAGACGTAATATTCGGATTTTACGCTCAGACGTGCTACCTAGAGGTTCCGTAGTAAGCAGAAGGCGCTAACCCGAAGGGGCTTAGCGAGCGGAAGCTAACCCGAAGGGGCTTAGCGGAGCTTGGCACATCTGAGGGACTGAGGCAAGGAAATTTGTCGAACGAATGAAGCTCCTCATTCACTTCACAAACAACGGAAGTTGAGGTCAATTGACAGACTGCTAGTTTCTGATGACCCCCACACTGCCCTCAGAAGGTGATGGCTTAGCACGCCTTTCAATGACTCGATCAATGGATCTGTGAACCACGCCCTTTCCATGCTTAGTCGCCTTTTGCATGGTCCACGATGTCTGCCGCAAGCCCATCGCCTCTTCCAGCCATGCAACATTCGCCCCTTCCAAGTCAACCGCAGGTATGCCGCTCCAACTACGGCGGCTCATCCTTTGCCATTGGAAGACGAGGAAAGGGCCCCTGCAAATTGGACCCAAGACACCGAGACCCTTGAGGTCGCTCTGCCAGGCGCTAGAGTAACCGTACATGATGCTCTGAAAGTAAAGGAGCAGCACATCAATAATGTCTCTGTAGGTCCAGGGCCTGACTCACGAATGTTCCGAGAAGTCGGCGTTGCACTTGGAATTACCGATGCAAAAGTGGACCGTGTGCAGGGAGAGGTCAGGCGGGCGCTGAAAGGAGATGGGAGAATACGCGGGTCGGTGCTTCGAAATACCACTCCCAATGAGCACTACTCCCAGCGGGCTCGGAGGACTAGAGCCAATAGAGCAGCCCGGGCCACATTCCACATCGTTGGGCAGGAGCTTGTTCATGCATTATCCAAAGAGGAGCGAAATACCAAATCAGCCACTGCCTCCTTTGCTCTTTCAGCTCGGAGTAAGCATAAATATTGGCGATGTCGATGGCTCCGAAATAGTGGAGTAGCCAGAGCAAGGCTTCGGCTTGTTGGGCAAAGTCCTCGACACGAGCGATCATCTGCCCCTAGCGCTGGACCCGGGCGATTTAGGCAGAGACATCATACGATAAGAATGATCAATGCTTCACCGCCCTCTGAGGAACTAGACGTTTACGGACGCAGGGTGCAGAAGCCCGAGACTACTGCTAGACCACAAAGGCCTATCGTGAGAGACCATTTTCTATCCCTTGGCTCATGGGCACAGAAGACACAAGAGATCCTCAAGGAAGCGGAAAAAGAATACTCGAAACCAAACCTTGATCCCATTGATATCGCTTGGTCCACCAAATTTACGAGGGTTTGCCAAGGTCATCGCTTCAACATATGGATGAGCCCAAATATCGAGCGGTTAGTGGGGTCATACGCTAGCCTTGACTCCGGCAGAAAGCACATACACCTCGCATGGATGAGTCTCCCCCAAAATCTTCGGGCAAGACTTTGGCAGGATGTGATGCTCTGGTGTTTGCAGAACAGTCCAAAGCGTGCTTTGAATTTGCTCACGGCTAGTCTCAGAGGCCACAGATTGAGACCTGCCAGAAACGTTGCAGAAGATTGCTTGAAGTTTCTGACGAAGCACTATCTTCGTGACGCCTCTGAAAGAGAGCCTTGGGCATTTAATGCCCTTTGGCGTCTGACCAGCAGGCTCGTACAAGTTGGTATGGGGAATGAGGATCGAACAACCTCGCTGCCACAGCTCATAGTTTACTATATGCTCAAGCATTGTGATGATGCGGCGTCCATAAAACTATACTGGATGCTCGTCCTGAATCGGGCGTTTTTCCACGTTAACTCCATGCTTCACTTCCTGAAGAGGTTTGTGGAGATGGGAAAGATAAGGCTGTGCATGAGAACTCTTGGTATGGTCGCCCGTTCTGGCTCCGACATGTCCAGAGATCAGATTCAGAGCGCTTGCGTGCGACTGCTTCGTGCTCGTTGGAAGCTTGAGGATCCGTATCCTATCCAGGCAAAAATCACAACGCAGATGCTGGAGATGGGCATCAGTCCCAACACTCAGATGTTCAATTGCATTCTTCTCAATACGATAGAGAGTCACAATTTCGATCTTGCGTTGCAGATGTTTGAAAAAGCCGTGCAAGCTGGCTTTGCCACCAACTCGATCACATACTGCATCTTATTGAAAGGTGCTAAGCTAAGTGGGAACAACAATTTTCTTGAACTTGTCCTTGAAAAGACCAGTGAGCAGCCGGAGATGCTGCAAGATCTACGATTAGCCAGCGACCTTCTTCACACCATCGGTGTGTTTTCGCCTCACGACGAATTCTCATCCAAATTTGAGTTTTACAAGGAGCATTTTGATCTCGGTCCTCTCCAAGAATTGGGTCTTTGTGGCCCAGAAATTAAATCGCCGCCTGGGAAAATTGGTAACGGACATTGGCCCACAAAATATATCCTTGGCCAGATGATAATGGTTTACAACAAAACGTCTGGATCCTCCGCCCGATTGATTGATAGGTACCAACGATTTCATAAGCTGGTACAAGAAAAGCATCCACTGTGTGCGGCCCTAGCCAGAGACTCATACGTACCTGATTCTTTCATCATGGCCATGGGAAGGAAATCTGAGACACTCCAATACTGTGCCACCGTCGTGAAACACATGCTTGATACACCTCCGTCACGAGATCACCCTCTATACGCACCGCCCAGTGTCCAGACCTGGACTATCTTAGCTTCGTCTTATTTCCACAAAAGGCAACGGCGTGCCGGCGAAAAGGTCATAACAATGATGAAGGAACGAGGGCTAGAACCCGACAAGGTTACCTGGGACACCATCATCAACGGTTACGCCCACTTCCAGGATGTTGACGCGGCTGTGGAATCTGTAAAGCGCATGGAGGCTTCAGGCTACGAAGTCGACAGTATGACATTGAAGAAGCTTGGCAGATTGTGGAACCGCAATCGTCTTCTCGATGCATTCGAGGAGAGAATAGGACCGCAAGAGGAACGTGTGCAGCCTGTGCCGCCAGAGAATCCAATTTCGTGGGAGCTTGGGAACCCTGAGGAGGTGGAGACTATGGCTCGGGGGTGGGAGGCAAAGCCGTCGGATCGGGATTCGGAAGTGAAGAAGTATCTTACGTCTTATTACGAGGAACGGCTTGGGATGGAGGGGGATGGTTCTGAGCTTATGGGAGAGCGATTGGAGAGGCTCGAAAAGGAGCTGAATGCTGTAGATAGGTTTAGGAAGATGGACGTTGATTGATAGATAGATACCCACTTCGTGCTGTACGATATAAGGCAGTATTGTATCATAGCTTCTGTACTGGATGAATGGAATGTGTCCAGCTCATGACCACATTTCCACAGTGTTTAGTAGACCGAGGCCCAAAGAGCAGCACCAGGGTTCCAAGATATTGTACATTTGCTTGGCCATATGCAAGCTGCTAACTACCGCGCCCCCTGCTCAACATGCTTGAAAATTGGCATGGCTCTTGCTCATTGCTTGGACTATAGGCACGTGGCATTGGTCTGTTAAGGCCCCATTTTGTCACCCTTACCAACGAAGCCGTCATGTGGAACAACCTATACAAGTATCGCCGCAGTCCAACGTGTCCATAATGACAACTCCCAATGGCGCTTATCGAATTGTCCAGACTTGTCTACCTCTGCTCATGTCGATCTCTTGTGAAATGAGACGTGCTTTTCCATACGCTTCAAGGACAGATTCGGAGGTATACGGGTGACGTGGCGACATGACTGGCATCTTTGCAGGCCTTGAGCAGGGGCTAAATTGGACACAATCCAAGTGGAGGAACGGTAGAACGACTGTTGTAGATCATGCAGAAGCCGAACGGTCGGTAAAGAACGGGTATCTTCCTCCATCAACATATCAAGCTCAAGCCAGCCTCGAGCCCCCAGAACGCCAGCGCAAACACCTTATGAGCTGGCCATCAAGCTTGCCTGTAGACAGAGTCATTAGTCAGAGCCAGCAATGTAGAAGCAGAGCACTCACGGCCATCACGACACAGCAAATACCAACGTATGGACTCAACCGTTCTCCGACCCTCGCGCATTTCCAGAAAATCCCAAATACCCTAGCGTCGCAATTTAGCCGAGGGTCCGCTATCCGAGCTCGAGCTCGAGCTCACCACTCACCCATCCCTATTCCTATCCATGATCTTCGGAAAGGTAGCGTGAGCATAGGTCGAAGTACAGATCACTAGTAAGAGCACCAGCAGCAGCGACTGGAAGTTGAAGAGGGCTGACTGTAAACAGTGTCAGATCTCGCCAAGGCAATCCTAGTCACACTCGCAATATTCAGTCTTACCATTCCGATCGTCGTCCTTGGTCGGTATGCCTAGTTCAGCAAGCTGACTTGATGCTGATATTCTACAGTTGTGAGACGCATGGTTCTTGAGCTATTAGACAGGACATAGGTCGATCTCCCGTGCGGCTGTCGCTAATCGTGCTTATCCGGAATTAAAAATGGCCAAAATCCGCAATCTTTTCATCAAACTGGACCTTAAACGTTTCGCCAAGAAGGACAAATATATATCGAATTGCACTCCATACGCATCCAGGTTCGAAGAACTGTTCGATGTTGAGGGTTACTTGCCTCGTGAGACCTCACCAATCGTCTCCAGATTCCAGGAATTGTTTGATCTCGACGATAACGAATCCACCGATAGCCAACACCACTACACCTCGCAGGATGCAGGTGTTTGGGGTCTAGCTATCCTACCTCAAGTGCTTGCCGAGCTCAGGACATACTTCCCAAACGAATCCTTCGACAAGAAAGTAGACGAGATTATCAGCAGCGATACTGTTGGTAACGAGCCAGAATCTACCGCCGACATGACCGAGCCACGAGCTCGCGCGGCGCGCCACAAGGGCCAAATGAACTTCGAGAGCGAATGTACGTCCCTCTACAGCAGTCACTACTACTTTGACAATACTAATGATCACCAGTACGCCAAATGATGTACGCCTTCGGCGATCAGAACGACGAACAGCTCGACGAATCGGTCCGCGTTCTTGACGAAATCGTCACCGACTACATTATCGAAACTTGCCACACCGCGGCCAAAGCTGCCGAAGTCAGTGGCCGCACCAAGCTCAAGGGCGATGATTTCAAGTACGCTATTCGCAAGGATGAGGTCGCTACGGGCAGGGTGAAGGAGTTGGCGGTCGCCGACAAGACTATCAAGAGTGAGAGGAAGAACTTTGATGATACGGAGGGGAGGGTTGGGTTGGAGAGGGGTGGCAGGAAGAGAAAGAAGGAGGAGGCGGGGAGTGAAATTGGAAGTCTGAAGAAGGAGAGCGAGGGTAAGGGCAAGGGCAAAGGGAAGGGGAAGGAGGTGGCTAGTCAGATGGCGGGAGATGAGGAATTAGGTGATCAGGATGATATCGATGAGGGAGAGGACGCCTAGAACTCTACTCCGTACGAAGGATTAATTACTGCATTCATGGCACAGCGATGGTGTTGGCGATGCGATGATACCCATTGCATATGACTACGATAGGTTATGAGACTAATTACACGAGAGCACTGAAGAGAATATTGAGGAGGTTACATAGCCGTTTATACCGGCCAATGGCATTTGTTTCACCTTCAGACCCAATGGTCAAGATTTGAGCTTCTTGTTGTGAGTTCACTGGGCTCACAGCACCGTAAGTCCAGTTCTTCGCTTCACTTACAGAGACTACCTTCGTGATCTTCCTATGCCAAGACACAAATCTTAACTTCAACAATCTTTTACTTCAGCTTCTGCATGTGTACGCCACTAGCACAGTCTTTGGCACCGGCTATCTAGGTGCCATCCTCACTTCAGATCAAGAAAACAATCAGCAAGTTAAACTCTATGCAACTCAGACACAAGAAGCCAGTGCCAAATGTGACTTTAAACTCTGTCATGGCTCGCTCGATGAGACAGGTTCGAGGCAAAAGTCCAAAGGCCATTCAGGTCAGCAACGCATCTCCAGTCATCAATGCCAGGCAAGACTTCAAGACGGTCAAGGCCAGCCACACAATCGAAACCGTCAAAGCCAGCAACGTGTTAGACACGTAAGCTTTCCGTCATAGAAATTACCACCGCTCCAACTGACACCAAGCAGCTATCTCTTCAAATCCATCGTCCATGTCAAGGTTGGGCCTTTCCAGGAGCACTTTTGTGTCCACAAGCAGCCTTTATGCCAATGGTCGTCTTATTTCAAAGCTTCTCTGACTGGAAACTTCGAGGAGGCCACAACCGGAGTGGTGATTTTAGGAGATGAGGAACCCGAAGTCTTCTCACACTTCGCTAAATGGCTTTACACAGGAGTTCTACTCGGTGAAGAGGAGTTAAGAGTCTCGGATTCGTATACGCAGTTGCTAGATCTTTACCTGTTCGCAGAGAAAATGATCGTTCCCAGCCTACAAAATGATGTCATTGACGCCATGCTTCGCCTCCATGAGGAGTCCAGCCGGACACTGGAATCAGAACATATCCAGAGGCTTTGGGACGATGCAGGTCCCCCTTCCAAGATGCGCGAGTTTGCCATCGACCAATATGTCTATAGGGTAAAAACTGATGAAGCTCTGGGCCCAGAGTATCCCCATGAATTTTTGTCGCTATTTGCTCTCAAACTTTGGAGAGGCCTCTGGGGGGGAGAGTCAAAATGTCGATCTAGCCACGAAGAACTCGACGCTTGGTACAGTTTCGATATGTGGAAGTCTAGTTGCTCCAGATATCACACCCACGAGGCCGGAGAGCCAAGTTGCGAGGGCCCAATGTAACCTGATCATCTGCACGAGCCCAACTTTACTACTTCCTCAACTCCCTGGCCCACAACTGGATCGTGGTGGACGTCATCCGTAGGAGCTGTTTTACGCAGAATGTATCCAATCATCGGGTCTACCTGGTGGATAATTCTCTGATCTGCATCTGCACGGAACTTTAGCTCTATTTCTTGCCGGCCAAGGATTTGGTTGGCAATTTTGAGGTTGAAGCGGGAAGAAGATATCTTTCAGATATTGGGCAGCATCATTTCAGGCTCCGCACTCTATCTAGAGAGCACCTATCACATTGTCTCATCAAAAATCAACCTCTCGGTTCATCTTACTTTATGCAGCGCCTTGTGACTTTGACGACGTCTTCTTGCCCGTAAGATACGCTGTAGTAAATTTTCAACCGCGAATTCAAGCCTTTGTTCTGCTGTCTTCGCACACAGCGGAAGCTCTCTGAAGCAGAGGGAGTCCTTCCACTCTAAGAGATTGGAATAAAAGCCATGCATTGTATACCCATTCTCCAGTGAAGACATGGTTTCATTACAGGAAAACCTTATGTGAAGGCGTGGCTTGTCTCATTGACTTGAGCGGACAGAGTTCCGGATACCAAGGCAAAGGGCAAATGGAAACATTCAGTCAAAGGTTTTCATGAGAAACAGCTCTATCAGTGTTAGGGGACGTTTCTTACGACTTTGCTTCTATGTACCATTTCTGGTTCATTCTTACAAAACAGCGAAATCCGCCTTGGTGAAACTTATAACACATCGACATATGCTTCCAAATCTCAAGGCATCGGTTCAGCTGGGAAGTTTAATCTACACTAGATCGAAGCCTCGTCTAGGTTTTCACAACTCTAAAAGAACTTCTGATTAATCTACTGCTACGACTTCTTCATCGCTTCTAATTCAACGCTTTGCGTTGTCACATCATTCGCATCAGTTGGGATCTCCTATCTATATTCTTGCGAGATGTCGCCTATACCTGACACTTCATTTCCACCCGAGGATGCTTTAGATGGACCCATATTGGGAATGAGTCCCTCGCAGCAGCTGCAATGGCCATTTCATAGGAGCCCGCAATCGCCATCTTGGGGAAGCCGTCCAATGGTCAAGACCAAAAGCCTGACCAATCAGTAAGCCACCAACCGAATCGATTGTACACCTCTAAAGTTGCCTAGTTCCCTCTACGATTCGATCGTCCACATCAAAGTTGGGCCCTCGGCACAAGACTTTGGCATACATAAAGCTCTCCTGTGCCATGTGTCTCCTTACTTCAATGCCGCACTGACTGGCAAATTCATAGAAGCGAATGGGGTGGTCATTCTAGATGATGAGGACCCCAAGACCTTTCAACTCTTCAACGGCTGGCTCTATACCCAAGTGATTTTCCAAGACGACGAACTCGACTTTCAGAACTGCTTCAATCCACTGCTCAATCTGTATGAGTTTGGGGAGAAACGTCTAATATCAACTTTGCAGAACGCTGTCATTGATACCATGATACGTGTCCTCAGTAATAGCAAAACTTCACCAGGTGCTAATCAGATTCGAGAAATTTGGGAGCGTACTACAGAGTCGTCTAAATTGCGGAAGGTTATGATCGATGAATTCGTTTATCGGACTGAGCTCAAAGGGATATTCGATAACAAAGCAGACACTTACCCTCCGAGTTTCTGGACAGGGATGGCTAAGGAGTACCATGAAGTCCTTGGTGGGCCGAAGGAAGAAGATGTCTACCGGTTGCGCAAGTTTCGCATGTTCGATATCTGGAAAACTCGTTGCGCTCGATATCATATTCACGAACCTACGGATTCAATCTGTCGAACAGTTCCAAAGTGATGAGCGCAGTTGGTCCTGTGCTGTCTTTTGCAGCAGACGGAAATACTCAAGTTTGCTTGAATGGAACCCAAAATGATGTTCGAAGACGGCTTCAGTTCATGTATACCATGTACTATACAAAAGGAGAAGGGGTATGGAGACTGTATAAATAGTACAACAAGAAAAACATGCAGAACACTGGTGGGTCCCAGTCTAGAAGCACCGCTCATGACATAGACATTGTATTCTAGCAAATACCACAATTAATGGCAATAATTCTGCTTGGGTGGCTCCTACAATTCACATGTCTAATCAAAGGGGGTTTTGACTAGAGATGGAATAACTATGTGAATGGAAAAGAGCAGGGTCCGCTGGGCTGCAGTCTATCACTCTATGAAGCGGTACGCTAGCCCTAGCCCATATTTGTCCGGTCATTAAGATATGGTCCGGTCCTTATAGAGACCATCTACTCTGGACCGGACCGCTATCCCTACTTAAGATGAACAAATTTTAGGGATCCAACATTGGGCATCTTGTGTCCGGAGGTCAGGTCGACCTAGGGTCGAGGGGGTCCAGCGAAATCTCAACTGACTCTCTGTCCGCTCTCCAACTGGCCCTCCAACAAAAGTCACCTCGTCCAAACCCCACTACCCTTCCTCACATCCTCATCATGGAGATCCAAGCCCTCTCCCCCGAAACAATCCAAGACACCGTTTCCATCCCCGCCGACTCAGTCCCAGCAGACCTAATTGACAAGCTATTCAGTTCCAATTGCATTGGTACCCCTCGCCCCACGCAACCCCCCCTCCAACTTCATCTACACCACCTCTAACTGTCAACACAGACCTCATCTCCGCCCCCCTCACTTCCCACATCCTCTCCTTCTCAGACGAATTCTTCGCCTCAGCCTCCAACCTCATAAACCCTCTTCCCCCAATAACGCGGCCGGGTTATTTCATTGAAACAGGTCCTCCACACCCTCCACACCTCCTCATCAAACCCTCCTCTGATGATCGGTAGGCGCATGGTACGACGGCTGGGAAACCCGACGCCACAACCCCCACCCCTACGATTGGGTCACAATCCGGCTCGGCCCTGCCGCCGGCCTCGTGGACGGAGTAGAAATCGACACCGCATTCTTCAACGGCAACCATGCCGAAGCTATTGAAGTCCTTGCATGTTACGAGGTAGATGAGGGCGCTGATGAGAGGGTGCAAGATCTCCAGTATAAGGGATGGAAGAATTTATTGGGCAAGCGAGAATGCGGCCACTCGCAACGGCACGCCTGGACCATCGACAACAATCGCCTGGGAAAAATAACACATGTAAAACTCCACATGTACCCTGACGGAGGCATTGCGAGGTTTAGGCTCTACGGTAATGCCGTTCCCGTCTGGCCTGAGGACACTAACCAAGAAAGCGAACTCAGCGCGGCTGTTATGGGCGGCGTTGCCGTTGCGTGTAGCGATGAGCATTTCGGTAATATGAGTAACCTCCTCTTACCCGGCAGAGGCAAAGATATGGGCGATGGATGGGAAACAAAAAGAAGCCGAGGGCCAGGGCATGAGGATTGGGTTATCGTACGGCTTGGGGCGCGCGGGAGGGTAGGGAGAGTGGTGGTGGATACGATGCATTTCAGGGGAAATTTTCCGCGGGGGGTAAAGGTGATGGGGTTGGATGTTGGGGAGGGAGTGGATATCAAAGGGGAGGTCAAGGCGGATGATGAGAGGTGGGTGGAAGTGGTTGTGGAGCACAAGTGCGAGAGGGATAAAGAGCATGAATTTGGGCCTGGGATAATGGCGAATGATGATGAGAGTGCTTTTACGCATATGAAGATTGTTATTGTGCCGGATGGGGGGGTTAAGAGGTTTAGGGTTTTTGGGACGAGAGCGTAGACGAGGAACGTGAATGATTGAATGAAGTTGATTCGAAATGATTCAAGCTCGAGTTCAGATTGTTGTACATGCAATGCCCACTACAAGAAGCCATGCCCTCATTGAACGTTCTACGACCCAGCACTATGCGTCTTCCTGTTTCTTTTCCCAAAAGCTTCCAAGATCCATCCATGATATCATCAAAAATCGTACACAGCTTTTTTTATAGTCAAGTTTTCATCAGGATAAGAATAAGGAAACTCCACCATAAAACCCCCAGAAAGAGGTCCAAAAAATCTCATCCGTACCCCAGCCATGTATGAGCGATCCCACTCAAAGGCCCCTTACACAGCCGCCAACGCCATCCTCGGCGCCCCACGATCCGGATCCTCCTTCGCAACCTGCGTATGCGGCCTCGTCTTCAGCGTAGCCCTAATATCCTCCGTAGACTTCGACCCCCACGCCGGATAGCTCAAATTATAAAGAACCCTGTTATCCCTACTCTGCAACCACTCCTCCTTCCTCGGCCTCGGCTTGCTGGTAATGATATTGATATCCGCGGCAATCTGGTCGCAGAATCGCTCCAATGGCAAATCATTCGTGTCGTATCCAAACGGATTCTCAATTTCTCGGCCAATGGCGGCGATGCCGAGGATTATGTAGGCGCCGAGGACGGTGCCGGGGATCGTGATCCAGCGCAGTGCGTCCCAGAGTTGGAAGGGGAGAGCGAGCACGTAGACCCAGGTTATTTGGCTGATGGCAATGGAGTAGGCGACGGGAAGGGGGGTGTTGAGGACGCGTTCGGTGCCGGCGAGGACTTCGTTCATGGAGGCCAGGTTGCCCATGATTAATCCCTCTGGGGCGGAGAGGCGCAGGGTTTTGTTCTCGACGGCTTCTTCGATGTAGGCGGATAGGTAGGTGAGGATTTCGAAAGGGAGGTTGCCGAGGGTTTTGTTGGATTGGACGGCGCGGTTGATTATTTTGCGCGGGTTGGATTCGGCAAAGGTGAGACCGAGCCATTCGCCAAGCTGCTTGCGTTTGGACTTGTCTCCTGTAGCGGATTTGTCGGAATCGGTGGCTTCGCCAGCGAATGTGTGGAGATTTTTGACTAGTTTGTCGAGGTCGTCATCGTAGCTGACGAACGGTTCGAAGCGGAGTTTGTGCTTTAGGGCTAGTGAGAATGCGATGATGAGGTTTAGGGCGGTGAGTTTGGCGAGGAGATCGGCTTTGCCTAGTTCGGCATCTTCTTCGTGACGCTCGGAGACGTGGATCCAGATGTGGCGGGCTAGGTCGCGGGATGTTTGTTGGAGCTGGGCCCAGAATTTGCGGCCGTCAACGTAACGTTCGTAGGCACTAGAGGTGCGGAAGGAGATTCCAAGAGCGACGACGAAACCGAGGACGGTGAGGAGGAGACTGGAGACGACGAGTCCATAGACGAATTGGGAAATGCAGGTGATGAGGGTCGCCCATAGACCGGTCACGACGAGAGGTACGATTAGACGAGGCGCGATACTGCCCGACATACGCAGAAAGTAGGGCAGCTTAGAATGCTTCTCGAGGTCCTGCGGTCTCGTTGTATGTTCTTCGACGTTGAGGCTTGTCATGCGTCGAGCATTAGGCCGCATAAATCGGTTAAGGTTGGGAGAGCGATCACGGGCTGGGGTCGATGGGGAACTGATACTGATGAAGGGCGATTTTAAAGGAGTCATCTTTTCGTGTTGAATCTCCGAGGTATCCGTCGTGCTGATGTTGTTTGTGGTTGACATCGCGAAGATAGTGACAGCAAAATGAGCTAAGAATTATATGCCCAATAAAAAGAACGTCTTGGATATGTGATAGATGCAAATATAGAAGCAACGAGTATGTGATATGTCACCGACGAATGAAGGGAAAGCAGAGACTTGTATTCTATCTGAAAAAGAAGAGCGAAGATATGGACAGAATGGCATATATGTAAATTTTCCTACCTTTCGGCCGTACCATGACTGTGCTTTTCAGCTTGCAACATCAGCCTCGATGTTAAATGATAGTGCACAGCTGTAAAGTATTCGAGAGTGTACGGTCCGCCTGTGCCTTAAATATGAGATGATGATTGTGCTCATTTGGGAAGATGATTCGCCAAGACCCTTGTTAAGGCGACCCATTTGGGCGGGCGGTGTAGGAACCTATGGTTGATAAGATGAAACACGAAGCATGTTGTATCGTTGATGACAGGGCAAGCGCATGGAGATGGATGAAGATGTTCTAGGCTGTTCCCGGGGTTGGTCCGCTCGTTCACGTTTGCTGGGTTTCAATACATATCATATTGGGTTCGATTCCTAATTGCGCTGGTACTCTACAATGGTGTTGTGGTTTTGTTCGTATTCTTTGTTCATGCACCGCTGAGAATAGCCCCCACAAGCCTCTTATGCCCCTTATGCCCCTTATGCACCTCCTTGGCGAATCAAGCTTTGATCAAGCATTTTGTCGCCTGTAGAGTACCTCCAAAGCGCACTTTCACTCTCTTCCTATCATCGTAGGCAAAGTAGCTTCTCACCTGGAGCAAAATGCAGGTAAACAGACGATACCTCTTCATCTCTCATCTACGTGCCTCGTTCACACAGCCCAGAGAGAGCCGCCTAAGATCTAATAATCCTGCGCCAATGATTGCACATCTATTATTGGACATGAACTCCGAAATAGTGCTTGCTGCCCAGAAAACTTCAACAGCTTCCAATGTAAATGACTTCAACCATCGTCTGAACAAGATAACAGGTTCGTCAGGCCAGGGAAAGCCGCATGGCTTGAGTACTGCGAGGTCTCGACCATTGTGAGCAACTCAATCCAGCAACATAAAACTAACCATGGCTACCTCCACATGCGGCTTCGACGGCGGTTCTATACCTATGACCCAGGCGTTCGCGTTGGTATATATCTTCAATGGATAGCAGCTTTTCCGTCGAAGTGATATTTAGCAAGCCCTCAAAGCATACGCGACCTTATCGATGTTGATACCATGTTTTAGTTTGCCATATTCATTGCATCCGGCCTCCTTGCCGATGGTCACAAGGATCCCATAACCAGTGTGGAGGCTCTGATTATGCTACACATCTATTTTGGGGATGTCTACACCGTCTTCTACGACTATAGGACCTTGGGACACGTCAAACCCCCCCGAGTATATTGGGCTTTACTTTCCGGATTATCTCAACTGCAGGCAAGTCCGCTTATGCTGTATGGTTTTGGTTCCGAGGGTTTGACGATCTGCCTGAGGCGCCATGTGGGAGCTCCGGCTTCTTGTTTGCCAGGGTAACGCTGATGAGAAGGGCGCGCACTCTCTACAAGGTTATCAGTATAATCAATATGTTGCTTTGGGGCTTCGCAGCCTCTTGTGGTTGGTATATGTCATGGCCTTCATGACGCTGCTAGTATAAATTGTTTTACTTGCTTCTGTCTGGTTTTCACTCGCATTGTATCTAAGTCTTGAAAATCGATCAGTACCTTGGGTACGGAAGCTGGAGAAAGAATACATGACCCGCAACGAAAGTGTCAGGCTAGGAATCTCTTCGGATGCGCTGCAAAGCAGATTTTCTGGCGCCATTGGTGTTGCTGTAACTTCAGCTCGAAAGCATACAACATACACTTCACCCCTACATGCATTCTCTTCATTCCGCGCAGGGCCTGACGAACACAAGGTAATGAAGGATAGCTCCGGGACATAAAGAAGTAACAATACAATTCTTTGGGCTAGAGCTGAAACTAGAGATCAGCAAAAACGAGGTTGGGGTGAAAGGCTATCAAGATCAAGAAAACATCAATAGACTGTTAATAGATTCCTAAATAGGATTTCCCAATTACCGTAGGTTCCCTCAGATAAGACTAGCGGTCCTACCTGGGCTAGAGATTCATAATATGGACCAGAATCCATCTTATGAACATGACAAGGACTCAAATTGCCTCGGACAGCGGGCAACAGGAAAATTTAGATTCTTGATAACTTATCCCTTCCCAGTCTATGTGATTGTCATTCAAGCAGAGATATGAATACGTCCATGTGCATCATCTGAAGCATGTCACGATGCTCACAGCACTCGAGAGACGAACACCCAGAGCGAGCATAGTGTATTCGTTCCTGCTCCAGCACGGGGTTATTTCACTAAGTCTGAAACCGGGGAATGCCGTTGCTAGGGGAATCACTTCCCGTGGTGGGGATTTCTCTTCTCGTGCCGCGGAGGTTGTGAGGGGCGCCCCCGGGGGGGGGCAAGGGTGCGGGCTTTATCTGGATCTGGAGGGGGCTGGGGAGGCGTCGAGGTTGATACTTTGGATTGAGGAAGGTAGGGAAGTTAAGTGAGAGGGTGGCTGGTGAGGTTTTGGGGGACGGGGGACAGCTTCGGCTGGGCTGGAAAGGCGTTATTAAGTTTAATTTCGTATTGTTCGGCGTCCTATGTTCAGTATATCAACATATATGAGGTTCTCATCAAGATGTCTATGGTTAGACGTGCTTGCCGTTTTTGGACAACTGGTTGGTGCCACATTTAGTAGAACAACAGACAGAAAGTTTCGCATATCAGCTAATTTACAAAATTTGATCTCGTGCTACTGTCATGTACGGACTGAACAGATGTCCTCAAGTCTTCATCCAAAGAAGTAACAATGGTGTGAGATCCAGGACTATGGACGTACAAATGAGCTGATCACCATAATTCGCAAGTGGGCTCTTTCATCGGACAGCTGAACGCTTCCTTAAAGTCTCGCGAGTTTGCCATGGTACCCTAATGATGATTAGATTTGATATAAGGGGCCGAGTACATCAGACTTACGAGGATTCGAGCCCAGCCCGGTGAATGAGGGTCTCTGTAGACAAGATTGACAGCTGTCTCAGGCCTCGTCTTACCACACCACCAGTTCGAATAGGAGATGAAGAACATCTGCTCCTTGGAGAAATGCTGGAGGCCGGGGAGAAGCTGTTCAGGAGCCTTTTCGTCCCTCTGTTTCCACGCTGCGAATGCCGCATTCACACCTCCCGCGTCAGCGATGTTCTCACCAAGAGTGAGTCTTCCGTTAATGTGCAATGGCCCGCCAGTAGGGTTGGGCACAGTGAAGTTGTGGTACTGGTCGACGAAGCACTCAGCCTTGTCCTTGAAGGCTTCGACTGTCTTGTTATTCCACCAATTGGTGAAATTGCCGGTTTCGTCGTAATGTCTTCCGGTGGAGTCGAAAGCATGTGAGAGCTCGTGTCCACTGACTGAGCCAAACGCGCCGTAGCTGAGATACTGAGGTACACTTGGGTCATAGAAGACGGGATTTTGCATAATTCCCGCGGGAAAGACAATCTCGTTCCCAGCAGGATTGTAGTAGGCGTTAACCGTATCCGCCGTCATTCCCCATTCGTCACGGTTCGTAGGCTTCCCAAGTGCCGACCATTCCTGCTTGACGTCAAATTTGGCAATGGAAAGAGCGTTCTTAAAGAATGTGGTGCTCGAGATGTTCACGTCCTGGTAGTAATAATTCAAGGCGGAAGAATCACGAATATCTGGGCTCTTTGTTGGGTAGCCAATCTTCTGAATGATGTTGTGAACCTTCTCGATCCCAAGTTTCCTAACATCTTTGCTCATCCAGTCTGCGCCTTTGAGCTTCTTAATGAATTGGTCTTTGATGTCGTAGATGATTCGGTCACCAAATTGCTTCGCTTCCTCCGAGAATGCTTTTTCTACGAAGAACTTGCTTAGGATCCAGCCAAGCCCGTTATCAGCCACTTTGATGCAAGTCCTCCATCTTTCTTCGGAAGCATCAGAATCCTTGCCCTGTAATTCGTTGTTGAACCTCAACAGTGGCTTCAGTGCGTCGTCCTCTATCTTATATGCAAAAGTCTGGACGGTCTTCCAAACAAAATAAGCCTGCAGAATCTCCACACTGGTGTCTTGAAGGACCGATGAGACTGTTCCCAAATAAGAGGGTGAGCCGATAATGAATTTTCCTGGGCTGTAATCAGAGGGTGCCAGAGTTGAGATCAAGTACTGGATCGAAATCTGGGGAAGCAGTGCCTCTGTCTCATCTAGAGTAAACGGGTTGTAATACTTGGTTACATCGTCAGCCTCTTCCGCATCCGGAGTAGCCTTGGCAAGCTTCGACTCAAGCACCACGATGCCTTCGACCAATTCAGCATCCGATGTCGAAATTTGATTCCGAATGGACTTCAGCAGCGTTGAGTGGGGATCGGCTTCGGCAAGTAAAGCTTCCAGTACTTGGATGATCATCTCTCCGTACCGTGCAACCAACAGTGGGTCTTTGTAATACTCCTTCGTTGGCAAGCCGGGTGAGCGAGGCGCTCCCACAAATTGAATGACAACATCAGGATCTTTATCATCAGCCTGGGAAAAATTAGCAGAGCGCCAATCTCGAAGTGGCTGTATTCGTCGCAACTTACCCCAACATCAAACCTCACTAATGCGCCGACACCGATGCTAATCAAGTAGGCCATTGTCTTTGAGAGCTCGTTTTCGCCCTTCGACAACAGGCCTTTTTGGTTTTGATTCGATAGCGTGGATGAATGTTCAGAATCTTCGCTCGGTCTCTTAGCTGGGAACATTTCTTCGATCTTCCGCAGGACATCTAGGAGAGGAGCTGAACCGAGTTCCTTCAGCTTCTCCTCGCCCATACAAGCCTCATAAGCATCATGCAACTTCTCAAAGATCTTCTGCTTCGCCACGGAATGGATTTCGAAGTCCTGACTTGACATAGGATAGGGCGATTCTAGCACGTGACGCAGGATCGTTTGAGAATTCTCCGCCATGATTGTACCCGTGAACGCACCCCCCTGATCCGCTCGAAGGTCGTGCTTCTCCGCCCATCCTTCGCAGACGAATTTGTCAAAATCAATACATGGGTCAATCTCATGATACCGCGGAGACATGTTTTCGAGGATCTCAGACGCTGCAAGAACGCATGAAGGACTGAGGCAGATATTCTCAGTTTCTGGCGGCTCCTCGGACTTCGTCATGACTGGAAAGCTTCAGCTTGACGGAAATGACAAGTATAGGTCAGACCCACCTGCGAAATAGACACATAGCGCAATAAGACCGCCTAGTAGCAGCAAGATGATGGCGACTACCATAAGATTATTCAGAAGCCAATTCCACGCACTGCTTAGCCAGCTGGGGACTTTGTCTTGCTTCGAACCTCCCTCAAGATCCTCTGAATTTTCGGAGTCTGCATCTCCATTGGCAGCATCGTCAGCGAGCAAGGGAGCATCTTCGCCATGGCGTGAACTCATGACGCTGTGATACGAGGGAAACAGAAAATATTGCGCAAGTATCTACAGAATATAACAGTATCGGTGGTAAGATGGGTATTCAGCAGGCCATCGAGCTTCGAACGCTTCTGAATTATTGTGACAAGAAACAAAGACACGTTGGAACAGTGTACTGGGAAGCCGATATGGAAACAAGGAAGGCAGGCGGCAATAACGATCTTGGAACATGGAGTGAATAGGGCTGAAAGCATAATTTTATACAGACGCTAGCCTCATGCATAATTAACTTTTGGTGGGGAGCCTACGAGCTCTTTCAATGCAAAAGGTCACAGCTGACTCATTGAAAATCTGTCGATGCTGGCACTTGAGCTCCAAAGTGCCAGACCAGGAGCAAACACCTGTATAGCTTTCCCGGACTACCAGTGTTTTCCACGCGGCCAATGAATGTGTTGTGCAAGTCATGACCGCAATCGTTCTAAGATGCCCGCCGAGCTTCTGATGAAAGAGAACATTGCCATACACAATGGATATAGGGGCAGATCATGCAGATGAGGAGAATGGGTTCGGGGAAAGAGTTTCCCGGCCACGACCTCTACCTCTCGATTTGCCAAAATCCCTCGACGATAGGCAGCCGATTCGGAATTATGGCGGAGAGACGGAGATGTACGATGCATGGCAAGGTGGGAGCTGAAAGTTCCCCGTGCTCAGGATCCACCAGAGCTGATTGAACTCTGCAGGGCAATCTCAATTCCTGACAAGTCCGATGCCTGCGCAGCCACTTGCTTTCAACCTCTCGCTGGACGACCATGACGATGATACTGCTACTCGATCGCTGGAGGACAACGATAGTAGACTTATGGAAATGCTAGCCGCGCAAGCTGCACACCGAGAGGACGGATCAGTCGTTGAGAACGAAGAGCTTATCGCTGGGGACAAGAAGTTGTCGGATGTGGAGAAAAAGGCTATTCTACAGAAGTCATTGCACAATGCTGCTAGCAATGGAGACGTGGAACAAGTCGGAAGACTATTGCATGGCCATGCACGCCAATATGTCGACATAAACGGTCCGGATGAAGAGGGAACAGCGCCCATAATCTACGCCAGCTGCTTTGTGAGTTCGTAATGAGCATCTGACACAAGTGGACGTGGGCTGACTCGATCATTTCTGGCAGGGTCATCAGGATGTGGTATCATGTTTGCTAGAAGCTGGCGCCGAAGTCGATAGACAAGACAAGAATCAGTGGACGCCTCTGATGTGGGCTATGACAAACCGACATAAGGACATCGCGAAATTGCTCCTAGACAGTGGCGCCTCGCCCGCATTGAAATCATCCTCTGGGCGAACGGCTTTTGACTTTGCCGCCCCTAACAGCGAAATATCAGACTTTCTACATAAGCATGGCTATATTGGGGATGTTGGTGTCGAAGACGACTTTTATGACAATGGCTTCTCTCAAGACAAGTTCGAACAAGAGATGGAGGAGAGCGAGATGAAGCGACGGATGATGATGGAAAGCTCCATGAACCTTGAAGTCGATCTCTCGAGTTTAGGTATGGACGAACGTCCAGAAGTAAGCTGCCAAAGACTTTGAATGCTGGCATGCCCACGCTAACAGTGAGAAAGACCCCTGAGGAGCTGGATGAACAACAGGAATTCTTGTGGGACAAATGCCTGAACGACCAAATGTTCGTGTTCCAGGAAAATGAACTGAGCCGAATACTAGACATTATCATTACGGCGATGACTCCGCAAAGGTCGCCATCGCAGAAGCCAGTACCAGCCAATGTGTTGTTTCTAGCTGCACGATATGCGCACTATCATGGGAGTCCGGACCTTTTAGCCACGCTTCTGCTCTCAGCCTATGAGAAGATCAATACTAAAGTAGAGCGACATCAATGGGATATGACTGTTCTCGCGTTCTGGATCTCCAACTGTACGCTGCTCCTCCATTACCTCAAAAAAGATGCTGGCCTCGTGGGAGCGACTATCGAGTTCCAAGTTCATCTAGTAGAGCTCATTAACGAGATTTTTATACTCATCATCAGGGACGCCGAGAGGAGAATGGATAAGGTATTGAAAAGTGCAATCCTGGATCATGAGACCATTCCGTTCGGTGATCTGGAATTTGCAGGCGAATGGAACATTTTCAAATCGAAAAACAAAGTGCAGCCGGAACCCGTCAGCTATAAACCTCCACCGCCTAACAGAAGAGCTCAATTGTCACCCCGCAACGTCACGTCGTTACTATCCTCAACTTTGTTCGTCCTTGACCTCTACGACATCCACTCCGTCATCATCTCTCAAACACTTGGTCAGCTATTCTATTGGATAGGTGCTGAACTGTTCAATCACATCTTGTCAAACAAAATCTACTTGGCGCGAACGAAAGCGATGCAGATTCGAATGAACATTTCCGTCTTAGAAGACTGGGCCAGAACGAACAATCGCTCACCGGAACATTATGAAAACGGATCACTGTCAACATCGGGTGAAAACACCGTGGAAGCGGCTCGCAAACACCTCACGCCTGTGATCCAACTCCTACAATGGCTGCAATGCTTCTCCAGTTTGGACTATTCCACGCCCTCCTTGGACTCGCTGGAGAATACGATCAAACAAATGACACTTCTCACCCCACCTCAATTGCTCCATTCGACCAGCCATTATCGATACGAGAAAGAGGAAAAAACATTACCCAAGGGCGCACGAAAACGGCTAATTGCCCTGCAAAGCGAGGCGCAGAAGCGATGGGAGCAGCTGCGCCGGGACCGCAACAGAGCCGAGAAACGACAATCACAGCCACCGCCAGCATCACCACAATCACCACAAAACGGCGTACCATCACTTGACAAAGCTGGGGGTCATGCACTTTCAGCAATGGTTCCAGCTGATGAGTCGAACGGCCCGCTGGAGCCCGAGGAAGAAGAGCCGCCATCGCAAAGACTCATGATGGATCCTGCACATATGCTGCAGTTCTCATTACCGACCACAGTAGATATGCGGCTGAGTTACGGCGCTGGCTATGGTGGTGTAAATAAGGAACGAGAAAGGAGGTACATACCTACAGTCCCGCCAGAATTTCTGGCAAAGCTGGACGTTAGTGGCAGTGGCAATGGAAGCTTTTTAGAGCAAAAGGACTGGAATACGCCGAGTGACGAGAGCTGATGAAAAAACGAAGTACGATATGACGTGGGATGCATTGCGTCGGAGTTGAATCAACGATATTTGGCTTGGTGAGGTGCATGTGAAATTGCATCGGTCAATCGAGATAGCTGCTGGTGCCATAGCAGAGAAATGTCGAATACACGCTTTGGTCCTCATCCGATCCACGCTACACAGTCCATCCCCCCTCAAGAAGAGAACCCATAATTTCCCCGCCTAGGTCCAGGATCCCATTGTCCATCACCCTAAGGTTGGGAACCATCCTACAGTCATGTCAAAGAACACACGCAAAACACAATGCGCTAATGGCAAAATTTACAGCATAAGCCAAACTCCGATTCCCATAAGCCAAAGTATTGTGGCTAGAGCAATAATCATGATTTCTATTCCTCAGGGTGACATTCTCCCAACAGAATTCTAGGATGCGCTGAGAAAGATTGAGGAGTCTCTAACCTAGCCCTGTTGTTGATTGACGCTGAGCCCGAGTCTTCAGGACCGCCATCTGAGGAAGAAGTCGGGACTGAGGTATGAAGAAGTGGCGTTGAGAAGGGACTAGTATCAGTATACTAAGCTGAGCAAATAGGATCGACAGCTTCAGTGCTAGTACATATCACGATCAAGTGAAAACCAATGACGACCATTCATGGAAGGTTCAATGGAACGATCTGTTTAGTGTGCTCTGACACCACTATGAATATCACTCCTAGATTTTGAGTGCTAATAACCGGCCTGCCGCCTCCTAGAGCAGGCTTTGTATGGGCGGTTAGGGACCCTTAGATCAAGATAATCTGATCCACTAATCTCTAGTATGTCGCATGCAAGTCTCTCACGTGCAATCAGAGTGTTCCTTTCCTGCTTTTCACTAGTTGGACAAGTCGTAAATATCTCCTCCGTTGCACCGCAATCCTGGTTTACTTCTGTTACCGTTGAGCTTTGGAAGCTCTTCTCACCCAGCTATGACTCGAACATATAAAACATTAAACTATTATGGATACCCTACATTAGTCCTCAAATTTGCTTGTCAGATACGCAGCACCTAAAGCCGCACATCCACCAGCTCTTAGCACCCAGCCGGTCCCGTTCTGACTGCCCATGAGCTTCGCCAATCCAAAGATCCCACTACAAGCTAACGCCGCGATGATCTGCGGCGCTGAAATGGCAACGTTGTGTAAGCCCATGATTGCACCGGCCTGTGCATCCCGAGATATTGGTGACGCTTCTTCGCTGCTGATGTCGCTGATGGTGTCACGAAGAGACCGCCGTGCCGCAAGTTCGTTGCCGATAATGGCAAACGGCGCCCAGAGAGTCAGCGCCCATGAGATACCGACGCTGGCAATGACGAACGTGGCGCCGGCTTGAGACGTCACGAAGAAAGTGGCGAGCATTGCCAGAAAGAAGAAAAAGTGACCGAAGGTCCAAAGCCGTGGAATCTGTGTTTTGTAAGAGCCTGTTGTTGATGGAGAGGCTTTTCGAAAAGTCCGCATGAGGAATGGGAGGGTGACGTTGGCTATGAAGGCCACGATGGCGAATAGGAAACTGGCAAATGTCCCGAAGCGAATGGCCTCTTGACAAAGGCCATTCTTCTCCTCGGATGTTGACGTGAGCTCACCTCTAGGTGTGTAGCTGTTGGCGTTGATGTTTTGGGAAGATGCCGCTGGAGATTGTCGGGCGGTCACTTGTGCAGCATAGGATTCGCCTACATAGGTGGTCGAGTAGAACAGGAAAGGGAACCATCCCATCCAGGCGCAGAACTGTATATGGCACACTTTGCGGACTCTTGCAGGCATTGACTTGTATGTACCGATCAAGTCGCTGAGTACGGTTGCTACACCTATCCACTCGAGCTGGTCAGATTGCTGGCTGGGAAAATGTTGCTCAGTAATTGAGCAGCTCATCGTTGTTGTAATGACCAATGACAAAGAGGCCATTACGCACAAGCACTGGAACTGCGTCCAGTGTTCCAACCGGAACAAGGAAGGTAGAGCGGCGAAACCAGAAAGATAGCCCACTATGTTCCCAGCTCCCGTCATGCCACCAGCCCAAGCGCTAGCCTGGGTTTGTTGATGCTTTGGACAATTCTCGACGATCAATGTTCGCAGTCCAGCTTGTAGGGGCTGAATAGATGTATTGAGGGTATAGATCAATAGAATGGCGATAGAAATGATCAGGTGCTTAGTGGTACTGCTCGACTGGTCTGCGCTTTTGCCGTTGCTGTATCCACCCGCAATGGCTTCGATCCAGGCTAGAGCGAGCATGGATGCGACGACTCCAATTGTACCGCCAATTATGAATGGTCTTCGTCGTCCCAATCTAACATGACTTCGGTCACTCATGAGGCCAACCAATGGTTGTACCACCACACCACAGAGAGGGGCTGCTACCCAAATGAGGGCGGTCAAAGACTTAGATAAGCCTAAGGATACTAGGAAAGGCTTATCAAGATATCAGTGATCCTGTAGATCGATGTATTCGCTCACAGAATCGTGATCGCGTTGGAGCTCAACATTGGCGTACTTACAGATCCATTAGACAAGATGACCGACCAAACGACTTGTAAGCTGCCTTTGGGTCAGCCTTTGTAGTGTTTGTATATTATTTCTGGCTCTGGTGCCTACCCTCCGACACCGCAAGTCAACGCGAAAAGGTAAAGTAGTGATACGGAAGGTTCTTCAAGAGTGTCTTCGATCAACAGAGTATCATGGACACCGACGCCATAATCGGCATTGTCATTATCTGCGTCGCTGTCGTATAGACGATCGTCTTGGCGTAGCAGCATGGTGGTTTCGGATGACGAGTTCATTATTCATTCATGAATGTTATGTAGAAGGCGGAAAAAGATGTAAAGAAGTCCCAAGGTCAGTATTACCAGAGACAGGTTGTCGAAAAGAGATAGAACTTGATGTGAATTAGATAAGTATTGAATACAGTATAAAGGAGCGCCAATTGCTACTACATGGTGGAATTATATGGCGATAGGATATTAAAAACATGGCGGTCATTGAGTTGCTTGCTCCTGACTGGCGGATAAGCTATTGCCAAGCCTCACGGGGCTCGGCCCGCTTTCCTCCGGCATCAGCGTAGTGTAGGCATAGTAATGAGGGAAGTCGATCAATCGTCTCCAGAATTAACGCGCCAAGAAATATATTGGCATCCCGAGGCTTGAGATTCTTCGTAATCGACCACTTAGGTACAATCTACCATATTACGACTCCCAAAAGCTGGAAGCAATCCGAATACATACTTGCAACTTGATTTCTTTTCCATCTCCGTCAAGATGCAGGCTCCAGTCGTGGTGATGAGTACATGCCCAAGCTTTAATACTCGTTGAGGTTGGAGGCTGATGATTGTATATAGATACCCAGGCGGGGGACAGACAGACGGGTCGCAAAGCACAGCTTTCAAATATTACAGCAGCAAAGACGTAAGCCTCCTACCGAGGAACGAACGTAAGAAGTACGCATACTGAACTATTGCAGTGTTGCAGATATAATACGATCATGCCTCGGCCCCAAAGCTATGCTCAAGATGCTGTTGGATCCCATGGGAGGGATTGTGCTCACAAATGACGGTCATGCCATATTAAGAGAGATCGAAGTGGCGCATCCGGCCGCAAAGAGCATGATAGAGCTGAGCCGAACTCAAGATGAAGAAGTTGGAGATGGCACAACGACCGTTATAATATTAGGTGCGCTGAGCTCTGGGCTATGTAGCATGTGTATACTGACTACGCGCAGCTGGAGAGATACTAGCACAGGCACTCCCTCAGCTTGAGCGCAACATACATCCCGTTGTCATAATCGCCGCCTTCAAACGAGCCCTCGCCGACGCTCTCGACATCATTGAAGAAATCTCATTACCAGTAAACGTCAAGGACGACAAAGCTATGTACCAACTCATATCCTCATCGATCGGCACAAAATTTGTCTCGCGCTGGTCAGAACTTATGTGCAATCTCGCTCTCAAGGCTGTGCGAATAGTTTCGCATGAAGCGGGGGGAGGTAAGAAGGAGATTGACATCAAACGCTACGCCAAAGTCGAAAAGATACCAGGAGGAGAGATAGAAGACAGCAAGGTCCTCGACGGCGTAATGCTAAACAAAGACATCACCCACCCCAAAATGCGCCGCATGATCAAAAACCCACGCGTCATCCTCCTCGACTGCCCCCTCGAATACAAGAAAGGCGAATCCCAAACCAACATCGAAATCAGCAAAGAAGACGACTGGAACCGCATCCTCCAGATCGAAGAAGAACAAGTAAAACACATGACCGACGCCATCCTCGCCCTCAAACCCGACCTTGTCATCACCGAAAAAGGAGTCTCAGACCTCGCCCAGCACTTCCTCGTCAAACATAACGTCACCGCCCTCCGCCGCGTCCGAAAAACAGACAACAACCGTATCGCGCGAGCCACCGGCGCTACAATCGCTAATCGCGTCGACGACCTCCACGAGTCAGACGTAGGCACACAATGCGGACTCTTTGAAATCGAAAAGATCGGCGACGAATACTTTACTTTCCTCACCCAATGCAAAATACCCAAAGCATGCACGATCCTCCTCCGCGGCCCCTCCAAAGACATCCTCAACGAAATCGAGCGAAATCTTCAAGACGCCATGTCCGTCGCCCGCAACGTGATGTTCCACCCACGCCTCTCACCCGGCGGTGGCGCGACCGAAATGGCAGTATCAGTGCAATTGGCGCAGATGGCGAAGGCGGTGGAAGGCGTGCAGCAGTGGCCGTATAAGGCTGTTGCGGAGGCTATGGAGGTTATTCCGAGGACGTTGATACAGAACAGCGGAAGTAGTCCGGTCAGGGTGTTGACGAAGCTGAGGGCGAAGCATGCGGAGGGTGGGAGCACATGGGGGATTGATGGGGATAAGGGGACGTTGGTGGATATGAGGGAGTATGGGGTTTGGGAGCCGGAGGCGGTGAAGTTGCAGAGTGTTAAGACTGCTATTGAGGTATGCTTTACTCCCTTCCAAGAGCAGTTGGGACTTGCTAAATCTTTTGCTTAGTCGGCATGCTTGTTGCTCAGAGTGGATGATATCTGCAGTGCGAAATCTGCAAAGCAGGCAGGAGGCGCCAGCATGGGAGGTGGAGGAGAAGAGTAGATAGACTACTTTGACGACCTTCATTGCATGAATGTACTAAAAGCGGATATCCAGCATAGATCACATCAGTCTGTTCATGAACCTGACCGTTCAGCTATGTCTATATGCAATGCCCATAGGTCGTCATCCACAGCGTCCACGTAAATGCTTCGCTCATGCCTCATGGCATTGCGTCAGTGGACTGCGCCTTCAAAGCTCCTGTCACGGGCTTCGGCTTTCTTTAGCTCTTTGGCTTCTTCTTCATCATCCTCGGCGTCGCTCTGATCTCCTAGCGCATCAGCCCTGACCCTATTCTGGAGCTGCCCATCTCCATCCAGCTCACCGTTCAGAGCCATTGCGAGACTACTCCTCATCGGGAGACTCTTCACATGCTCTTTAAATTCTGCGCCCGAATCTTCTGAGCCAGAGCGGTTCGGACTCGCAGCGCCAGAGCGAGAGCCGCCTCGGTCACGACCAGCTGTGAGTATTTCCAGCCGGTCAGGAGACAGTATGCATTTCCGTGCACCTGGTGTACCCATTTTGACGTTGGCGTCGTCGGCGTTCGTCGCCTCGTCTGACTGTGTATTAGGCACATCATCTCTACCCCTTGGATATTCACCATCCCATTGCGACGCAACAGGTCCATTTCCCGAAGCATCGCCTGAACCCTGACTTATAGGCGCATCATCCCCAAAGAGTTCCACAGTATTCTGCCGCCTAGCCATCTGCCTCCTCGCAAAATCATCCCCATTCTCCCCATCTGAACAACCATCCGAACAACCGCCCCACCTCTTCCTCATTGGAATCGGACTCTGCGGCTCACTAGCCCTACTACTCGCCCTCTCCCTCTTCAATTCGCTCCACGTTCTCAACTGATTCTGCAGCACATATTTGCCACTCCCCGGATTCAATTTCATAACGACGAATTCGCAATGATTCACATTTCGCAAATCCTCAAAATATTCTATGCTAAAATGATACCACTTCATCAAAAACACCCTCGTCATCAACCCATGCGTAACAAGCACACACACGCTCGCGAAGTCTTCTTCTCCGAAGCTCCGCCAGAGCGATTCGTTGAAGCCGGAAACACGATCGTAGGCATCGGCGGCGGATTCTCCGTTGGGGATCCGGTAGAAGAAGTGACCGTAGTCGGCACGCTCTTGCCACATGCGGCTCATTTCGGTGGAGCCGGGTTGGAAGTTTCCGAAATCTTGTTCGCGCAGGCGGGGTTCTTCGTAGACTCTTATAGTGTGACGGGGGAAAGGAGAAGGGGTGGGGGTGGAGGAGGTGAGGGCATTGAGTATTCCTTCGGTGGTTTCACGGGTTCGACGGTAGGGCGATGTGAAGAAGTGGAGTGTGTCGTTGGAGCGGAGAAGGGAGCGCAATTTTATACCTGCTTCTTCTGCCTTGGGAGAGAGGTCAGCGTCTTTGTTTGATTGGATGTGGATTCTAGGTACCTGCTTCCAGCCATCTGGAGTGAGCTTCACGCGATGGTCAGGTACCGTCTGGTGGATGTCTCGGTTCTCTGATTGGATTAGTTATGCCCAATGGTCCAACAGTGGATCAAACGTACTGTTGCCCTCTGATTGTGCATGGCGAACCAGTATTATCATCTGCGGCAACCGTCAGTAACGGCTCGCCTTCGTCGAAACACAGGAGATTTGCCCGTGGCTTGCCCATGATACATGGCTCTTCGGATATAACTAGCTACCTCCACCTTGGGTTTACCCAGGAGAAATCGCGATTCGAAGTGGGACTAAGCTCTACAACAAAGAAAGCTGTATGATCATCGGATTTTGTTTGGCCTTATCGATAGCGCATGTGGCTGCTATAGGGCAGTGACCAGGCCTTATTTGCTTTAGTCTGAACTTCTTCTCCGAACGACATCCCTTGCACTGCACCATTGAGTAGAGTATTTCATTCACTGTCGACCTCTACAGAGGTCAAAAGCCTTGGTTTGTGCTCTATGAGAGCTCACTAAAGACCGTATTTCATAAAAATCGCACGCTTTTGATGGAAATGTTGGATAAAGAAGACAATATTCATGGGTAGGAGCGGCTATCCAACTACACAAGTGCAGTCTTCCGTCGAAATCCATCCTAATCGGATTATTAGTTATTGGTATACTTACAGAATAGCAGGAATTACTTACCCTTAATTGTACTTCTCGAAGTAGTATAACGGCTTGAGAAGAATCGTTCTCGAAAAAAATGACGCGTTTTCCCATCGACATCAATCCTGTTGGGACGGTAAGTTTCTGCCATATTAACATGGAATCGGGGGTCGCTTACCCTTCAGTGTTGAACAGAGATGGGGAGTGACCAAATTTTTCGATACCCAGTCGCCCAGCAAGGGTCTTCAGTCCATGTCGAGCCTGTAAGCTGGCTAATTACTGGTGTACCGACAAGTTGTGAGTTGTTTCTTACCCTCAATCATACGCTTCGTAGCTGCCAAGAGCGGTTTCATCCTACTCTTCTTGAATGGGACTTCCTGTACGGCCTGCTGCGCGACCACTTCCACCCTCTTGGGAACCAGAACGACCAGCTGAGTGAGATTCAGTCTTCTCCTTCTTGTTAAATACACCCTTGACTTTGGAGCCAAGTGCCTTGGAGTATCTTTTTAGTGGGGAGCCCTTTGGTGCCTCCTTGCGCTCTTCTGGAAGAGCGGCAAATCCAACCTTCTTAGCATCCTTTTTTCCTTCTCCTGAACGCATGTCTGCAAACGTCCCGCCCGGTGCCTCTTTCTCCGCCTGTACTGCTCCCATGTTGCCCTTCTCTTGTACAGACATTGATGCAGTGTGCTCGAAGTCGATCTCAGCGGGACGTGCTGGATTAGAACTGAGAGCCGTCGCCGGTCCTATCGGGCCGTATTGGACAGGTGCTTGACGAACCTTAGCGTATGGGTCTTCGTGAGGGTAGTAAGGATTGTAGGTTGGTGTGTTCTCAGCTGTGTCCGCTGCTGCCGCACGCTGGGGTGAGCTTGGTCCTGGTCGAGGTTCCCTCATGTTTGGTGTTACTTCAGTTTGAGGGGTATTAGGTGTAGCTGGCGTTTCGGTCTTGCTGGACTCTTTTGTGATGTGAGAAGGACTTGGTCCAGATGCGGATCCAGATTTCGCGCTCACGCCGACCTTTTGGCCCTGACTTGCAGTGGTCATCGCGTCTTTGCTGGGGGCTACGCCCATGATCTTCGCTGCGGATTTGCTGGTCGTGGCCATGAAGTTAGGAGCGCCGATGGCGCTAGTTGTGATTCTTGGTATAGGGTGTGTATCAGTATCCGGAACATTGTTTTGCCGTCCCAAGCGCTCCCGGAAATTCTGCACAGATTTAGACTTAACTAAGCGACGCAGGGGCGAGAGAGGGGTCTCGGAACCCCCAGAAGACGACATTTTTATGGGATGTTATCAGAGTATGTGAAATTGTGTGATTGTGTTTTTTTGTAACTGTGTAAGTGAGGACAGCGCGTAGGATTAAAGCTATTGATAAATCAACGCCCCAATTGCTAATGCGACACAACAGAGAAAGAATACGAACAAAACCACAACACCATTGAACCAGCGCCATTAGGAATCGAACCCAATATGATATGTATTGAAACCCAGCAAACGCAGAGCGCCATTCGAGCTATTATCTGAGTCAAGACCTTGATTAGTACGCACATCCAGCTCAAGTAGAGCAAATATTACCCTACCTAACTCTACTAGCCCTTGTCTTAACGGACTGCTGTTCAAATAGCGAGAAACATCGCCATCATCTGCTCCAGGTCTCTGGATTCTACGCATTTACTGGCTTCAAGCTCTTGGTACTTACGCACGTCCAGCTCATATCAGGATAAGGAAACACTGCAATATGTTAAACACCAGGTCCTGGAGCTAGTAACAGCGTTTCTTTGCTCAACTCAGACTCAACGACGATGGAAGGTCTCTTTGGGACAAGTTTATCTTGAGGGCGCTCAAGCGTTAATGGGTACACGTATATACTAGGTCAAGTGGAGGAAATATAGATACAGGAGGACAAAGTCTAGTAAATCTCTAGAATCAACGTACGATTCAACAACTTTGTCACCTTTCCTAGCTTCGATGTAGGCTCCATTCGCTAGGTTCAATATCGAATTAATACGCAGACAAATATCACTATACACCCCTCCATTACTGCAAGGTCTTACTCATGCGTCAAAAATCTGATATAAATAGCCAACCCAGCATTTCTTCTGGTTCTAGACTACTACTTTCTATGCTTCCTTTTGTTGTGAGCACTTCCTCTCGGTGTTTGTTGTATGTAAGGAAATTCTCTCGGTACTGCATTTCGGTGCTTCCGCTTGTTGCCAAAGGTCTCTCTTTGTCGTGTTTAGGAGGCTATCGATTCTCTGCGGCGATAGAGCTGGGGTAGACTTAGTTGGGATTGAGATCTTGATCGAGGTTTACACAAGAGGAAGTATCAGTTCAAAAATCTGGCATCTTCAGCTCTTTGAGTCATCTGTTCCAAAGTCGAGAAGAACAAGATCTTGTTGCTTACCTCATTCCTACGAAGTACTGGTCACGTCAGAAGATATAATCTTCAAGGGAGAGATCAATGGACCTGCTTTCCATAGAAAGCTGTTAGATGTGACAGATTTTCTCATGGTAAGCCAAATGACTGGAAATTAGCCAACAGAAAATGTTGGAGTAGTGGAATGAAATTTATGCAATTTTCTCCCAACCTTTGCTTGGCACGGTCTAAAATCCAAATCTTCTAAGGCTGTCTTCCACATAGCGATCGCTAACAAATAGAATGGTAGTCATGATGCTATGCCACGTTGTGTGAGATAGCTTCCCGTTGGAGGTTGCTTCCAATCCAACCCAGGTCTATCCGGGGAGATGGAACGGAGAGAAAGCGTCCCGCTACGAGGATTGGTGCCGTTTCTGGGGCCCACGGGCCTAAATTGCTTAAACCTAGCCTAAACCTGACATCCTTATCTCGACAAAATCCATCCAACCATCTGTTCACGATTTTTCCATATTTCGCACCCACACTGGGAGCGAAGGAAGCTGGCCGACACGGAATCTTTCTGTGGGATTCCGTTGCAAGATGACTGGACAATGAACCATTTCATCCCAGCAGTCTCCACCATCAGACCCGCTACTCTATCACTTCACTCGGTCGTTTTTATTTCCAAGGCAACGCTAGTATTTAGTATGCAATAGCTTCCTGCATGGCCCCAGGCTAGTTTTCTCCCGAGATTAGTACGTTTCGCCTATAGTAACAGCCGGAGATGCGTTACTATAGAGTATACGCGTCGCTATGGGGGTTTGCGCGTCGTTATAGGGTAAATCCGCCGTAAAACCATAAGGGTACGCTGTCGCCATGGGGCGAGAGCTACGTAATCGGTAAAAGTTAATACGGAAGTAAAGTAAGATTTATATTACTATCGCTATTTATCGTTATTATTTATATATAGCTGTCGCCTAATCTTAGGCCTAACGCCCTTATTATTTATTTTATTATTAGTTTACCCTTATTATAGTCCCCGCTCTTTATCCTCCTACTAGGTTATATCGTCGTCGCCCTTAATATCCCGATACTCCTCGCCGTCGGCGTCTTTATACTAGGGTAGCTAGTCGGGATAACCCTTAACTAGCGGAGGCTATATATAGTCCTTTCCCTCCGCCTCCTCCCTCTTTATTAGGAGATCCTTATAAATATAGTCTTACTCTTATATATAGACCTACTCTTATATATAGACCTGCCCTTGTATGTAGTCCTCCTCTTTTATAGCTATCGCTGAGGTTACTATTATCGTAGTTACCGTTATTACAGTTTCCGCTGCCAGCTCCGATACAGCTGCGTCGATATAGGCGATAGCGATATCATCAAGCTCGAAAGAGGCTATAGCGACGGTAACGTAGGTAGTAGCGATATTAGTAAGAAAGGAGGGAGTAATAGAGGGAGGGGTAGAGCTAGCGACGGTAAGGTATATAGAAAGGTATGAACGCGACGGTCGTAATATCTTGTTTTCAACTGAATTTGGTAGATAGGTTTATTTGTTTACTCCTTACTTCTCTGATTCCTACTACTACAGAACAGTACTAGAGTGTGGAGATCAGCGGACGGGGTGGTTTGGCGATCTAGTACTAGCTACAGTAGCGTTGCCTTGGAAATAAAAGGCACCCTTCACTCACGGCGACCAATCGTAGCCCTTTTATTCTGGAACGAGGCCGAGGGCATGGTGTCTGAATTCAATGCTACGGGATAGAGCCGCCTCCAATCACTACAAGGATGGAATCGTTGCTTACTTTCCTCGAATACGGAAGGCATCAGCTGCGGACACCGTAAGATGGACGCGAGAAGAGCCAAAATGGAGAACTAATGGAGACTAATGGAGGCTGACAAGAGGTATCGATACGGCCGCAAATTAAAGAAAACAATATGCGGAGGCCGGGACTTTATATTCGACAGGTGGAGCGAAGCTCTTGAAGCGAGGGCTGAGACTCGGCATGCGGCGGCCCCCAGCAACGCTGAAGGTGCGTTGGATATGGACCAGCCGCGACCCGGGGAATCTTGATCAAATAATCTTTCCGCTGTTCATAGCCTGCCAAAAGCCGTCATGCCATGCACGGGAATCACGAAAAGATTCAACGTAGGCCCTTTTTACCTTTCTATTGGCATGCCACTTGCAACTCTGTATGCACGTTGTCTTCCAAATCGAGACATGGCATCCTGCATGGAATAGCCTTTATTGACTCCCCACAGCTTCAGCTTGTGGCAGCTCCAATAGTATCGATGCTCGAGCAGCAATAATCCCGAGCTTGACGCCTGAACCGAAACCTCTATGGTCCGCCATGCTCACAGCTACCTATCGTCCCCCATCAACGTGGTCTGCAAAGGGAGTATGGTCTCACGTGGTCGATTATGACGGCTTGGTGGTCTGATACTAGGATCGATGCTACTATTAATCAAGAGTACATTGAAAGAGAGTTGGGCTCGAAAAAGCATGTTGATACGCTTCACCGGGTGCTGGCATTTGGGGATGGCTTGACAGACGATACCTACCTCGACTGGATCCTCGAAAGAAGCCCGCGAATCTTCCTTATCCTCAACCAAATCGGCGTTCCAGAAAAGGTCTTTGAAGTAATAGACAGATCTTTTGCCGATGATGACCTCCCGCTATCTCAGGATACCTTGTGGGAGCTTAACCTTTTTGGAGGCAAGTCGGAGACATTGGACAAGAAGTTCTACCGCGAACAATTCAACTTCCTCATACAAGAGCTCGAGCCCGGCGGACATGTGGACTACGGGACATGGGATGTCGTTCCAGTGGAATCAACGATAAAGCGGCCAGGCAGAGCCAGCACCAACAGTCAATCCTCCTCCGACAGAGTGCTCGTCCAAAACAATGTCTACACAAGGAAGAAAGTCGCGACCCCAGGCAATCATGGCATCGACGAAGTGCATTTCATTATGCATCTCAAGGCGCTCACAACTCTCCAGCACTTACACCTTGTCAAAGTGTGGGCAACCTACTCGCAAGATGAATTCAAATACATCCTACTCTCGCCATCTACCGAGACAACTCTGAAGGTCTTCCTTGAGGAACCACCCAAAGCCTTCAAATTACTTGAGAAATACGAACGCCGCAACATCTTCTTGACCTGGACACACTGCCTCACATCTGCTGTAGCCTATCTCCACGACAAGGGCTTTACGCATCAGACGCTGCGTCCGTCTACAGTAACGGTCGATCACAAGAACACCGTCTTCATCAACGACCACAGCGCCCTCAAAGCTCTCGACGTCGATGAAACCAACAGCCCCTACAGCGGCGAGCTCTACGACCACGCCGCCCCCGAGAACTGGACCCGTCAACCTTGCCTCCACGAAACAGCTCCCTTAAAAACATACCTCCCAGGCGGCGGCCGCACATCTCGTCGCATCCCCAAGCCCCAGCTTATAGAACCAAAATTCACACTCCCGCTTCCCCAGACCCCAACCACACAACGCAGCCGTACAGCGTCCAAATCTGCCTCCTCCGGCTCCTCCACCAACGTCCGCCCCCGGAATGCCCTAATCACAACTTTCGCCCCTCCCCAGTGCGCCTCCTCTATATCCGCTTCTTCCACAACCACCCACCGAGCTTGCGCCTCCGATATCTTCTCTCTCACCACCGTGCTCCTCACGGTCCTCTCCATGATTCTGCAACACACACCCAAATCATTCGCTTCTCACCGCTGCCGCCTGAATCGCCAAGCTGGCCGCGGTAACGCCCCTCCTGACTCCTCTTTCCACAAGAACCTCACTCAAGTGACGAAATGGATAGACATGCTAGCAAAAGAAGCTGGACAACGAGAGAAAAAGGACATGAAATTTTGGGGCTCCGTCGTCGAGCTCTTGCAAGTCTGCCGCCTCGGTATAAGAAAGGATGGCAAACAGCGCATCTCCGCCAAGGACTTGGAGCAGAAAGTAGGAGGATGGGTCGAATGGGGCTTGGGCCGCCGGCGCAAATGCGACTGCATGACCACCGATGGCTCCGGCCACGGCGACATTATAGATGGCCAAGAGATCGAGGAGCCGACGTCGAAATACAGTCTCGCAAAGAAACAACAGCCCTCCGAACCCTTCACCATCAAAGACCGGCGCCCTCCAACCAGCAAGCAGGGCCATCCCAGCGAAAGATCTATGAGCGATCCCTCCGTCAGCGTGGGCGTAGGCAGTATGCGCCCCGCCAGCGTTTCCGCCTTCAAGGAAAGCACCGTCTGGGGCCTGGGCGAGCTCTCACAACTCCATGATGGTATGATGCCTCCCGCCAGCGTCGCGTCAGACAAAGACAGCACAGTCTGGGGCCTAGCAGAGGAACCACCTCCACCGGCTCCTCCACCCTCAAAACCTCCACCCCACCGCCCACAGAGTTCTGGGAATGAGAGTATAATCTGGGGTCTGCGAGATGTACGAGCTGGCGATGAACAGATTAGTGATAGATCAATCAGTGATGCAAGAGGGGGGAAGATGCACTTCCCAATACCCAAGGGGCATGATTCACGCCCGGAAAGCGTGACCACGAGTTGTATTGCTGTTGGTGTGCCAGAGGGTGAGAGCGAGTATGGGAGTGAGGAGGAGAGCGAGGAGACGGAGGATGGGGGGAGGAGGGAGGATTGGCCGTTGCCGTTGGGGAGCTTGACGTTGGATCGGAGGAGGACGTGAGGTCAGGCTTTGAGGGTCCTCTTAATGATTGGGCGTATGGCTTGGGGCTGGAGTTTTGAGGATCTATCTTACGAATCGAGCTCTGGTGGGGGCTTTGGGATGACTTTCTGGATAGAATTGTATAGAATAGGGTGGCTTTTTGGAATCAAGTTATGATGTGCTACCGCAGTTCTATACGAGTTGTGGGCAAGTAATTCTTTTCACGTGCAATGTTGGTAGGTGATATATCTCAGAAGGCCATCCACGAACAAGTTGGAAAATCCTATTGATGTACAAAGATGCTCGTTTCTCTTCCTATACTATCAACACAAACATGAGCAACTACCCTTTTTTCCCTCCAGTACTCATTCGACGAAGAGCATTGCTGAGAGACATTCGGCGAGGAAAATCCTGAGCTGGGTTCGGCGACTGGGGACGCTACGTGAAATTAGATATCGATGTGGTGGTGGCTTGTGAAGGGAATTTTACCGAGGAATCGGGCGTGTCTTTGCTTGGCTTGATAGTCTTCTTCTTCCATAAACCGAACCATTTCTTCGCCCGCTCTTCCTCCATTTGCTCCTTCTGCTGCGCTTGCCACTTCTTCATATCCTTGAGATGCTTCTTCTTCATGGCGGTAAGACGCTCAACCTGGTAAGTAGCCAGTCAGTGATGCTTGTGTTCAGGTGCTTTGCCCCAAGATGATAGGGTGAAAGGGTTCTCACCTCATCAAGCCAGAGCTCTTGACCCTGAGACCAACGCTTCTGTGACGCCTCAAGCTGCTTCTGATTGTACTGAAGTCTAGCTTCGAGATTCTCGTCCCACGGCGCTATATAATCCGGATACTCTGCAGTCGTGGCAGGCGAGACTGGGCTGGTTTGGGGTGATAAAGTTGTAGGCGAAGACATGCTTGATGCATCGAAGGTGTGGTGAGGTTTGCGTGTTTTGATTTTGGTTGCACAGAGTTGAGGCGCTCGATGGATTAGAGTGTAGAGAGAAAATGCCACAGCACGAGCTGTCTATGGTCTGTTGTAGCTATGCTGGTGGATCGTTCTGTATAATGTGGTGGAAGAGGAAGGTGGTCGCGTGCCGTAAACCGGAGGTTCTCCCTAAGGTTGCAAATATTCGTGAAGAGGCCGGATACAAGCGAGATTGCCATGGAAATTTGAAATACTGGTCAACGCGTAGTGATGACGAGAGAGGTACCATAAAACAAAGAACAAAGCCATCAAAACGGCACGCAAAAGACAATGATACACCCCATGCAGACACAAAGCGATCACAAACAAGACCAGCCAATATCATGCAAAGAATGAGAAGGTATGCTCGGTTGGGACTCTCAAATATAATCCAATTTTGTGCATCTTGTCTTTGTGTGGAGTATTCAAGAAGTCATCCGTGGGGGGCCCGTGGGGAGCATGAAGACTTGCATCTAATCCATGCGTATAGTTTGTCACAGCTCTAGCTTGACGCGAGATCCCCACGTCTGACACCTTCTCTAGTTTTTAACCTCCGATTGGTTGGTGCGGACAAGATGGCTTACTGCATCATGAAGATCTAGGAGCTCGAAGATCGAAACGGTTTCGACGGAGCCTGGGCCTTGGTATCAATTTCAGGATGTCCCACATTTGCTGCATCAGCAAGAAGACTGGTCCAGCAACCAAGCACAATTGTGTGCATTCGACTGCTTTCTTCGCTGACGAAGACCATTCTTCGGCCGTCCGCTTTGTATGCACCGAGCCTGGTAGGGCTTGCAGGAGCCCCCACACGAGGCGTCACAACATGGGAGCTATCTCTAATCTGGGGAGCGCCATTCCCGCTTTGACCCATGTTCTCGAATTCTATACACTGCCGAACCATACATCAGATGCCGTTCTCCAAATTCGAAGCCCTGGATTCGATGTCCTTCCAGAAGGTTGGGCCCCGGAAGGGATCTTTGTCGAGAGCTAATCTTAGGCAAGAGGACCAGAAGTCGAGTATGGGCAAGGTGACTGGAGCGTGACTTGCTCCCCGAAGTGATTGGGCGAGATGGCAAGCTATAAGGACGAGTCTCATGCTAGGTTCAACCTCGAGAACATGGGCGACCACACATGCTAGACGACTTTAGCGATATGTAGCTGTTGGAATTCGCATTATGAGGTACCTGGGCAACCGTGCGTCATGCACCATTCCTCCTCTTCGGCAATGAAGCACTGCAGCCAAGCGAATGCCCTCGTGCTTCCCCTCGAAAGACCAACTCCAAGTCAAATATGTGTCGGTCACCCAACACTGACGTGGCTAGTTGAGTAGCATAGCGGTGGATCTCGAGTAGGGGGAGGATCAAAGCGTAGGTGATATCTCGTTGCAGAAGCCATGCTTCTTCGTGTTCGGCTGTGAGTGGCTGGTGGTTACTACAGAAGCTAAGGCGCGTCAGCATGCAGCTACGGGCGGGACGGCCACGGAGGCCTGGGAAGAGAATATTTACCCGTCATCATGTTGGTTCTTGAGAAAAGCGCGGATGACTTGGAAAGCGCGACATGATCGAAGTAATTCAGAGTCCTTTTCAGGCACTGAAAAAGGTGGTGTCCTTGAGATCTCCTCAGCGTGGGATAAGGGAAATGAGAAGGCTCGACTGGGCGCCATTGTGACATGGCAGACATCGGGGTAGAGGCATATTCCCCTTCTTATGAAGGAAAAGGAACTCTGCCCTCATGTCCATTGGGAGGGTCACCGAAGCCATGTCCCGAACAGGAGATGACCCCCACTCACGAGCGTCCTGCATGGGCAATCTCGCCTTCTCCGTTATTGCATTGCCAGTGTGATAGCTGCATGACCTATTCTGATTTGAGCATCTTGCGCTCCACAATCGGCATTGTTAGTCGATCCGCGGCTGAGGGTACGTGGTAAAAGCCCAGAGTCTCAGAGATGAGTCCAGAAAAGCTTCGGCGCTAAGCTTTGGCTACCTCCTACTCATCTATCAATCAACCGCTCTCAAATATCTCCTGCTTGCATTCAGCAACCAATAAAACTTGCATGCATGAAGTGAGCTTTCCAGTCTGATCATATTGCCAGATCTGGATGGGGGTACAATGATTGATGTGGAGCAGCCCTGTTTCTCCCTACTTCATCCGCACCCTTTGGTCAATTCCAGCCCAATTCAATCAAGATCTATCTAGCTAGGACCAGTGTCTCCCTACAAGCTGGCTGACTGGCTAGCCGTTAGACGACGAGGTCGGCCATCACGACCAGACTTCCGCAAGCTTAGATCACACGATCTTTAAAGATGTTTTTGTGTCATGCTTACATCACAGTGACAACAAAACAACGCTTTGTGAGGATGTGGCCTGTACCGAGTATTTTGAGAGGAGGTAACCTCGAACTTAGGGCTGCTGAAATTTATCCGGTCACTAAGATATGGTCCGGTCCAAACTAAGGCTCCCTAATACGGACCAGACCGCTATGCCTCCTAGGGACAATTAAGTTTGTGGATCCAACATCCAGTATCTAGGGAGCTGGACCGGTTTCCTGATAGCCCGGCAAATCGTAGACTCCAAATGTTGCTGCAATACGCTCTCTGAACGATACACAAAACGCCTATCTATGGATACTTTTCAATCTAGTGGCCATTTCTTGATCTGCTGTTGTGTTGTTCGTTTACAGCGTCTGCCAAAAGGCCAGATACATGCCGCAACCAAGCTAGCTGCTTGAAGAATTCAATTCCCTTGTACGGGCATAAGCTCTGCATTTTCCTGGCTACGAGGTAAATCGTAAATTTTTGGGATCACAGAATAGCCAATATAGGAAGGCACAATTAACGAGCCACCATTGCTAATGTAGGTACTGGGGCCTTCAATGGAAGCGACTTCCCTAAGTGGACTGTGGTCTGGCCATTGCGCTGACCTACTAGGATCCAAACTTTTGATGAAGAGCCAAAATTGGAAGCCGCCCTCCACACTTATTCATCCCTCACCAAGAATAAGCTGCCTCCTGTAAAGAGTCATACCTGACACAATGAACCCTCTCGCCCAAGTCGTCCTTACCTGTGGAGCAATGCTCCCGTTCAATGGAGGAATACCGGCTGTTTATTTTGCAGACAAAAGCATCCTCCAGAAGAACGCAGCCCGTCAGCATCTACTACATTCGTCCCCGTGGGTATCCTTCCTAGTAATCATGTCCTTTGCCTTCGCAGCATCCGCCTTGGCCTACATCTGCAGCGTAGAGTACCGGTTCTCCCGAATCCGCACGATGAATGTTGGGACCAGCAAATGCTGCAAAGGTATCGGAACCTCGTACGGTTGGCGCATTCATATCATCGCCCATCCCCTCGCTTGGGCTCTCGCAATCATCCAGTCAAGCCTGTCACGTACTAGAAGCGTCTTTCACAGCTCGCCAGAAGACTTGCATCGTCCAGGCATTCTGGCATCTTCGCACGTCCTTTTCGGCATCTGTGTCTTGCTCCTTACCCCGCTTACCCTCCCAACCGTGGTGTGGACCGAAATTGTTGGGAGCAATACTTGGATCGGGTCAACATGACACTGTCAATCTTAGCAGTGGTGACATTCGTGTTCACCGTGGCTCTCTGGATTGATGGCTGCCTCAGGTTGAGGATGTATTACAGGGCTGATCCGGGCGCTGCGATGGCTGCGCTACGGACACAAGAAAAGGAAGCATGCTTGAAGCAGAAGCTTCACTCGAAGGATAGCCAAGTTTAGCCGTACAGGGACAGCTGTTCAAGCCATGGGTGGAAGAGAGGTTTCAGCACTTAATGGCAGCTTCAACAATTCAGCCTTCTTCTTTTCGTACGCCATATTCAATGATGGAGAAGTATAGATTGGGTAGTTGCACGCCACAAAGCTTGCAGACCCGGATTCCATGAGAAATGGCCTTTGCTCATATATATATATATTATATACACCCCGAACTTAGGATAAGTGATTACCGCTTTCGTTCGGGAAAGAGAGCAGGTCGCTTTAGAGGGAGCAACGAGGGAGCACGGGGGAGCATGGGGGAGCATTGGAGAGCAGGGGGGGAGCATAAGGGGAGCACGAGGGAGCACCGAGTGAGCACCGAGGGAGCGAAGAATTTCTTAAGAGCCAAAATAGGCCAGGGAGCCAATTGGCCAGGAGCCAAAATTGGCGGCGAAGCCCGGCTATACGAGCCGACTGTTGCTGCCTAACCCTGACTGATTTGGAGCTTCTTCCGAACGTTGCATGATCACTCCTTTTGGTGAGCATGTTGGGTCGGTATCTGCTCTCTTGCTGCTTTTTTCTCCCTAAATAATATTCACCCTCTCTTCCGGCTCTTCTTATACCGCCCTAGAGCCCGCGTTCCTCGCTTGCTGATTACCTGTTTGAAATAAAACATTTTCTGTTCAATAATTTTGGGCTTGTCATTATTCCTTTGTGGCTTTCTTACCCCCGGAGAGTTTCTATATTACAGCTATTGTATAGATGATATACCGTATAAGTAACGGATAAACGGCCAGTCAATGATAATACTACTGCTACTACCCATATGGCGTAATCACGTGATGAGCGCTTACGTGCATGGCGCCAAGTTAGTCTGCTGGCGTTTGGGATAGAAGTTATCTACTTTGACCTTGTGCATCTTGCCTCATTGTCTCTTCGCATTATTGCCTCAACTGCGCACTATTGCCTTAATTAGCCTCACTGCCTCAAGCATATCGTTTTTACTATGATAAATTCTCAACCTCAGGGTCACAAATGACATACATCATCAAATCAATTTTAGGATAGCAAACGAAAAGACCCATCTAACACCAGACTATTCGCATCATAGTTTAAATCACGATGTGCAGCCTGAGATCGAGTCATTGTACATTCTCGGGTGCCTTGGCATCTTCGAGAACACTGGCCAGTGATCTAGAAGCTTGCTTTCCACATGATGATCGAATTTGCCAAACGACTTTGCGAAGCACAATAAGTTCCAACGTGTTATGGAAGGTATGTTCTCATCCAGAGGTACAAATCTTGCCTCCGGTTGGCCGAGGCCTTGGCATCGTAGACATATTGGCCGACGCTCGAGATACAATGGGCGAACAAACCCAAGGGTCCACTGAGGTTCGCTATCAATGAACATGGAGCGTTTCCCGGACAGTATCGTATGCTTCCTGCAGTGGATACACCATGAATTGACAGTCAAGGGGAGCGTTAGTTTCGGGTTGCTTGCAGCTTTCTGTAAACATTCATGCCAGTCAGGTGTATTCCTCTTTGGAGACCATGTCATTTTTTTGACATCATTTTGTACCTATGGTATATTGGTGTCGAGAGGCACAAAGAAAGACAGTTTGCCTTGGCATTGTACTGATCTACAAGTCAGATGACGAGCGATGTAGTAACCAGGCCGATTGACAGCCCATTTCGTCGAAGGGTCTTCGCGAACAGACCCACCACACATTTGCAGCAAGTCGCCAAACTCTGACCAAAATCGCTATGCCATAGGTCCTGTCGGCCAGATAGCCCAGACATTGAATGGCTGTCTCCGGAGTCCAAGAATTGCTTTTGCTTCAAGATTGTTTGCTGAATTAAACATTTCATGTACATTTCTTCCGTCGCGATTTGCTGGTGCTCGTTAGACATAAATCGTCTCAATGCTGCCATAATATCCGTTAGCGATGAAAGAGCCATGTCGCGGAAGACAATGTATTTTTGGCCTCTAAACCAGCGCGATATTGGCTCCGGGAAATCGGCGATATCTTTCCATTCGTGATCTTCTTCGTAGTCTGGCCAGGAACCTAGCACCTCTGCTGTAAGCGACCGTAAGCTTTCATTGCTATGTGAAAGCTCGTTGAAGAGCTTATACGATATTGTATCCAGGGGATTAGAGACATCAATTAATTGCAATTCTTGAAGTTCGCTATCGTATTTCTCGGCTGAATCGAGCGATATTTGTGCATTCGACATAGCTCTTCTAAAATTGTCGGGCATACGTTGTCTCCAAAGTTTGTTTGCAAAGTATTGGTCGTGGCATTCAGAATCTGTCGCTACCATACGGGTGGCTATCAACGTGATAACGTCCTGTCTTTTCGATAACTCGCTTCCGACAGGCTCGTAAAAGAGTCGCTGAGGGTGAGCCGCAAAGTCAAGGACCCTTCTCATCCGGAATCTTTCATCGGTATTTTGATAATTCTTCTCGTGGTCTAGAGCGATGAAATGGCCTTCGAGCGTGTCCCACAAAGGTAATAACGTGAAGTCGTAGTTGGGGTTGCTTATAAAGCGATCTTATAGTTTCTTTCCATATATCATGACGACCTTGGCCTGACTCGACTCGTATTTCTGCCTGGCGAACGTCTCGTGGCACTTTACGACTGGTGGTGAGTATTCCACAAGCCCTCTCGATCGCTCAGATCTACAATACATGTAATCGAATATCAATGTATGGCCTCTCTTGAACGCATTTCCCATCACCATTACTATGCATCCGTTGGTAATGTCAGCGGTTTCGCCATTGGCTAGATGAGAAGTCGTGTGCGATGGTTCGTGGAGATAATGGGCGAGTTTTGAGCTTAACGACCCCGAGGGCCTCACGAGAAGGCTTTTGTCGACGATTTTTCCAAGCTTAGCCCAAGTCTGGCTTTCCAGATCTTTGAATTCATCAAAACCCCTATGATGGTTAAATTCGTGGTTGTCAATCCCTGTTCCCCAATAAGCAATTTTATTAAAGATTTTCGAATGGCCAACGGACTTGTTATGTCTCGTGTTTCAAGCTCTGCTAGCAGCGGACGTAAAAAATATGCTAGCTCTCGGTGTTCTTTCTCGAGGCCGCATGCGGCAGGATCAGGAAGTGATAGTTCCCCCAGAAATTTTTTTTTAAGTCGCTTTCAGCCATTGTAGTTCAGGAAGCTTGATCCAAGCAAGGACTACCAGACCTCTTCACCGTGGTTGGGGCGGAAGGAGCGCGAGCGGATTCCGAGGGCCCCATATGTAAATTTTAGCAGCATTCGCAGCGCAAACTCACCATCGGCCGAGGGACACATTGCCTTCCCCCATGGGCCCCACATCACCAGCCGATGTCGAAGGGAGCTGGCACAGGGCTCTGCGCTTACCTCGTGCGGTGCAGTAGGCACACCTGACGTAGTCCGAGGACACGGTACACATTTTTTCTTGTGCAACACACACGGAGCAGCCGGAGCCTTGGGGGTAGGTCGTCGCGATCGGAGACGCAAGGATCTGCCTAGCACGATGGTGACGGTCGTTGGCTGCACCGCTTGCCCACTCGGGTATTTGCCAACACATTGTTAGGGTCGGAGAGGTTCTTCTAGAGCTCGAAATCAGCCTGCATTCGCCAGCAGGGGCTTATGAAAGCTCCGAATGTATTGAGAGGTTAGCTACCTCGTTGTTGACCGACTGAAAACTGGCCGTGTTGATAATGTTTAGTGAATAAATCAGAGCGCGGTTGAATGATAATTTCCTCATCTTACTAGTGTTGGGCGATGTTGTTCATTTACTGAAAAGTGTGTTAAGTAAGTTTGATGAGGAATTTCCTCTTCGATTATGGATGGGGTAGGTGACTTGGCCTACTTGTTGAGAATCCATCCTGCACGTGCCTGGTAGGGCTTGGTAGGGATTGCCAAAGCGCCAATATGGCTTCATGGAAGTAATCTATGGAAGCATTTGGAGTCATTGTTTGAGCCAGCAGGCATCGTCATAAAGGAAGAAGGCCGGCTGCAAGACCGACTTGAAAGTCCATATGAAAGGCCTAGTCAGGCATGGTCTGCAAGGCCTTGGACCAGGCCCACGCGATCAAGCATACCTAGTGAATATGGCCTCTATAGGCCTGCTTTTCGGCCTGATTCAAGCTCTCAATATTGGGCCACAGCTAGCCTACCTTAGGCGATCCGTATTGTACCATTCCAAATTCATCTTAGTGTCTTAGCCTGGGGTCTACTGTGAGGTTGGCTTAGTTATATGAAGAAAGGCAGGGTTAGATAGTCCTGAGGTCCTAATATAGCCGAGTAGCTAGCGGCTTGGCACCACAGAGCCGTCATTACGCAACCCCGGCTCTGTAGATAAGATCGGTAACTTTTTTTATCTTTTCTAGCCGAATTAACTTATTAAGCCCTATTATTAAAAATATCTCTCTCTTTATATAAAGAAAAGTATCGTTTATCGAGTTTTAATATATATTATATTAAATTCGATTTTTAATAATACTAGTATAATAATATTATAAAGATAGTCTCTTTATTTATAAAAATATTTTTTAAATTATTATATAAATATTCCTCTATATTAAACTCGTAATAGTAGTTATTATAATTATTAATATATATACCGATAGTAAAGATTACTATCTTGTTATTATTTCTCTTTTTTAATATAAATACTTCCTCGAATTAATTTATTTTATTATAATAATAACTAGAGCGATAATATTACTAGGCCCTCGAGGCCGTAGATCTAGTATATTAATATCGAAAATAAATTTTAATATATTAATTTAGTAATTAAACTAATTTAATAATATTAAAATAGTTTTTCTTTTATAAAAAGATATCGGATTTAAATAATTCGAAGTATTTCTATTTAAATATTTAATTAGAATTTAATACGTTTTTTCGGCTAGGATAAAAGTAAAATAACGAATATCCTATTTATATTTACTCTATAATAATTCTATTATTAAATACTCGCTTTATTATTTAATTATATACTATATCTTTATTACGCTACTAAATAGAGAAGGAAATCGGTCTTTTTTACTCTATTCCCTTCTCTTTTTTAAAGAAGGAATTTTTTTATATATTAATATTTGTCCTAATTTTTTGAATTCTCTTCCTCGATTTTTGAAAAAGTTAGAATTTCCTTTCTTATTCCATAGCGTAATCTTTATATGAAATATAAATATATATAATATTATTATCGCTAACGATATTAGGGATAAGATAGTAGTATCACGGGGTAGACTTTAATAAGAGTATAATTATAGATATTTATTAAGACGACGGGCTGAGCTCTACCGCTAACTCTATCGGGACTAGGGTAATACTAGGATTCTAATATATTAAAGCCAAATCCTTTATAGAATAATTAATATCTTTTATATTATTTACTATTATATTACATCGGTAAAGCGGGAGACCGCACGAGAAGAGTCGAGGTACTAAATGCGTATTTTGCCGGCTTTAGGCGGAAAAATAACGAAAAGATAACGTTTAAAAAAAAAAAAAAAAAAATTTTTTTTTAATAAAAAACCTAAAAATAGTAACTTCGGATTTAAGATTTTAAATCCCTGATTTTCTACTAGCGCCGGGTAGCTCGCTAAGGCTATATAGAGCGCTATAACCACGCTAATTTAATTTAGATTTTAAATTACGTCGATTCACGAAAATTATATACGCGCGTAATACCCCCTAAACTAGCGCGGTATTAAAGACTATATAATTCACTTATAACTATATATATCTAACTATCTACCGGTACTACTTAGACTAGCTTATTCCTATTTATTTAAATTATTCAAAATGAGTCGAGGTGCTAAATGCGTATTTAGATACTTTAGACGAAAGTAGGTATCAAATCGATCTCTAGGGCTGGCACATGAGCTAAACAGATCTAAGCGCCTTTTCCGCCTTTTTCGGTAGAATGCGGGCTCACCGCTTTGCCGATGTAACCCCTTATTAAATAATAGTAACGACGATATTAACGTAGAACTAAACCTCTTCTATATTAGTAAGAACGATTATATTAATTATAAATAGTAAAATAATCTCTAAAACGGCTAATATACTCTCTATTAATTATTATATTTAAAATAGTTTACTCCGTATCGATAGCGAGTCTTATTTATTTAGTATTTCCGTATTATATATTACTACTTTAAATAAGTATTTCTAAGTTCTTTATTAAGTTATTAAAGTAACTTATTTAATACCCTTTTTATTTAAAGTATTTATAATAAATATTAAATTAAATATTTAGAACGTTCCTTGATTTATTTTCTTTTTATTAATATAGTTATTTATTTTAATAAATTACCTATTAGGTAAATATTTAACCTAGTAAATATATTATTAATTATATCTTTTACGCTTCTACTATAGAAAAAGAATACTAGAATACTAGTTTTTTAATACTATTCTTATTATTCGCTTAGTATTATTATCTTTAGTATTTATTATTAATTATTACTCTAGTTATTACTCTAGAAGAAATTTAACTAAACCCTACTACGATTAATTTTATTTTCTATTTATAAGAATTCTTACTATTAAATAAATATATCCTAAAATAGATAAAAGTTATTTCTAACGTTAGACGAGTAATTATTTAAATAATTATATAGTCTCTTTATCCTCCTATTAAAGTATTTCTTTAATATTTATTAAAGAGGGCCCGGAAAGCGAAGTAATTTAATAATAATCTTTTAAAGTATATTAAATTTAAATAACCTACTATATAACTATTTTAGGTTATAAATAAAATATTTATAATACTATTTATTAATACCTTTCGAAGGAATATTAAAGAGTTACGTTAATACCTATAAAAGGAGTAATCTTTAGAGGACGAATTTAAAAATAAAGATATTATAACTCCTTTTAAGCCCGAGTAACCTACTATAAATTCCGAATAAATAATATAATTTATAGAATCGCTAGAAATTCAGGTTTTTATTATTAAGTTAGTAATGAAAATAAAGAAAAACCTAATAAAACCTTAAGATTTATTAGGAGTAAATAATTTAACTAGTTAAAATAGTACTAGTACTAGAGTAAACGCCTAGAATAAATTAAAATTCGAAGAGATTAAATTCTTCGATTTTAAAAGTAATAAAAAGGATAATTTATTTACTTTAAAAAAATATATTATATATAAGAATGTTTTCGATTTTAAGGATCGCGTTAACGATATAATTAAATAGTACGGCGAAGAGGAGGTACGAAAGTTTCTATTTTTATATCTTAAAGGAGTAACTCTTAAGTAGTTCTCGAATATTCCGATTACGACCGTAAATTTATAAATACTCCGTGGATTACTTTTCTATTTATTACTCTATAATATTATCTTCCTAAGAATAATCCTCTTATACCTCGGTTCTATAATAAATAGTTATATATCTAGAGGGTATTTATTATTACCCGAAATAATTAAAATTAAAATTATTAATTATAGGCCCGCGGTTTTTTTAGCGCGGTTAAAAATTAGGACGATTCTTATTTCTAAAAGAAAAAGATATATTCCTAGTATTATTATTAATAATTTATAACTAAATAAATAGTAGTTGAATTTAACGAGGCTATTACTACGTTTAAGAGATATTTAATATATTCGTTTAAATACGTACTAGTAAGACGCCTAGATAGTATATAAATAAAATATTTAACCTAACTAGAGCCGCCGATATTCCTAGTATATATTAATAAATATTTATAATCTACGATTATATTAACTCTAATTTTAAGTCTTTTATTAATCCGCCTAAACCTAGTATCTTATTAGATAAATTCTTTAATTTATTTAATACTAAAGAAGAAGCCTAGCTAGGAATAATATGAAATAATAAAATAATTAGGTCTCTACTACCTCTTAAGTTAAAGAGTTTATAATAAAGTTAATAGAATTAATAATTTAACTAGTTCCGGTTATAATAGAACTAGTTATTTTAAACTACTTTTTATTAATTTATTAATCCGGCCTATTAGAATATATTAAGTATTCTTTAAACGTAGTAGTAGTCTCGTTAAATTCAACTACTACCTATTTAATTATAGATTATTAATAATAATACTAGGAATATATCTTTCTCTTTTAAAAATAGGAATTATCCTAATTTTTAATTATACTAAAAAAACCGCGGGCCTATAACCGGTAATTATAATTTCAATTATTTCGGGTAATAATAAATACTCTTTAAATATATAATTACTTACTATAGAACTAAAGTATAAAAGAACTATTCTTAGGAAAATAATATTATAGAGTAATAAATAGAAGAGTAATTTATACTTAACGTTAATTACGTTAATAAATAGAGCCAGGATTAGTAGTAAAAGGATTACTATAATAAATAAGACGAAATAACCGGCTATTAAGTAACTATTATTAATTTATTTAAATAAATCGAGTATCTTATCTATAAAGAGTCGTTCTCTTCTAAAAACGTACTATATATATATTTTAGAAATTAAAACTTAGGTAAAAACCCTACTAAAGCCTCCTACCCTAGATATTTAATTATAAATATTATTTAGAAGAGTAAATAATCTTTAGTAATAAATAAGAATATAAAAACTTATTACTAGGTTAAAACGAATAACGAATTATTAAAATAAAAACTTATTATTAAATTAAACTACGACTCTTCTAAAAATACGGGAATAGGATAAATATTTAGGAAATACTAGTATACTAGTATTCGGGTCGGCCTAGACTCTAAAATTAAAATAGAAAAGAGTTATAAAGATATTAACTATAAAGTAACTATCGTCGATTATAAATTTATAGTATACTTCCTCCTAAAAGTTAGAATTCGTACTATAATAACTCTACTCTAAATTACCGGTATTAGTATTAATCGCTATATTATTTCTAAATATATTATTACTTTCTTATACTTCCCCGGGAAAAATAAAAGCGATAATAAAATAATAACCGAAACCGCCTCTAAGGAAATCTATATTATAAATAATTTTAAAATAAATATATTTATTAATATAAACGTTATGACCCCTAAAGAGATTAATATATTAATATCTCGTTAAATAGCCCGTATTAATAACTATGATATAGAGTACCCTATCGACGTTTATTTAAAGAGTATAAGTATGAACCGGTTAATATATATTACGAAAATAAAAATTATCCCCCTATAAGTTATTATAATTATCGAAATTCATAAATTTAATTTATTAATACGAGATTATTTCTTTAAACCGGTAGATATTAATTTATATCTCTTTACCGCAATCGTTAATAATAAAATAAGATTAATATTTATAAAAAATAAGTCGGATAAGTTCGTTAAAATTCTAAAAAATATAAGGCTTAATTAGGTACTAGAGGTTTAATTTAATAATTACTATAATATTATTATAGGCGATAACGACGTTCGCGAGCTCGTTATATAAAGGTCTTTTTAAAAGTATAAAGAAACTTTTATTAAAATTACTTTTAATAATATAATTATCGCTAGTATTAATTTATTATTTTTTAAATAATCTTTAGAGGGTAAAGATATAAAGAACTTAATTAATTCCCGGCCTTCTATTCTATTAATAGAGGTAAATATTTCGATAAAGAATAATATCTTTTTAAACGGTGTTATTATTTATAGTAAATAACCGGAGTTAATAAAGATTATTAATTAATTTTTTATACTCTAAATAGAAGGAGGCTTTATTAATATTCTAAAAAATAAATAAATATATATATTACTTCGCGCTAATTAAGAAGATAAAGTACTTAAAACGATATATATTTATTTTATAAATAACGAGAGCTGGAAGATTATTAATAAAATCTTTAATAAATTATATATTTAGGGACGGTTTAAATAAACAGTATAAACTATTTTATTTAATTTCTTAATCTTCGTTATTTAGATTATAAAATTAAATAGTATTAAAAAGGGCTATACCGTTATTAATATTTAAAGTTTAGATATTATAATTATAATAGATATCTATTATTTACCTTTATAGAATAATATAATTAATACCGTTAAAGATTATCGTTAAATTATCGTTATTAACGCGGTTAATTTTTTCTATTAATAATAAGTATACTCTAAGAATAGATATAAGTTTATTATTATATTATACCGCGGCTAAAAGACTTTTAATATTATAGTAATAAGATTTAAGAACTCGCCTACGTATATATAATAATAAATAAACTAGATTTTACGTATTTATAAAATATTCGCCCGAGTATATATCGATAATATTATAATATTCTTTTAGACCCTTGAGGATTATATTTAATACCTATATACGGTATTTTCTTTATTCGTTAAATTTAATATTTTAATTAACCCTAAGAAGGCGTTTATTAATTATTTATTAATTATATTATTTAACTAGAAGGTTTATTTATTCGGGCTATTAATTTTCAAAGAAAAGTTTATAATTATTAAATAACTAGTTTTCTTTTAAATATTAATAATATTTAAGACGTACCTAGGAATAACTAGTTAATTAAAAAATTATATTAAAGATTATATTACTCTAGCTAGGCCTTTATAAAATAAGAAAATTACGTTATTAAATAAAGTACCCCTTATAGGCGCTTAACGATAGGAATATATTAAGAGAATTAATTTTAAATTACCTTCCTTATAGGAGATTCGTTTATTTAAAATTATTTAAAATACCTTTTTTAAACCTTTCTTTTTATACTACTTCGATAATAAAAAGGAATTATTTATCGACTTTAATACTAGTAAAGAATTTGGTTACGAGGTTATAATTTATTATATTATAAAGAAAATTAAAAGGCCTTTATCCCGACTAAAAGTAGATTTAATTTATTCTTTTCTTTAACCGACTTTTTAAGGATATAGAAATATATTATTAATTTACTAAAATAAAATTAATAGGAATAATATAAGTATTTATTAAAATTAAATATATAGTCGAATTAATTTTTAAGATAATTATTTATACTAATTATAAAGCTACGCTTAATATAGTTAAATAAATAAATATAATTACTTTATCTACGGTAAAAACTAATTTACGTATTATACGGGCTTTAGATTATATTTAACGTTTTTAAAATATAAAAATCCGTTATAAACTTAGTATTAAATATATAGTATTAGATACTCTATCCCGACTATAATAAAAAGACGTAGTTAGGGACTTTTTAGAAAGCGAGCTAGATATACTTTAAATATATATATATAAGGTCTATATATTAGTAGAAATAAATATATAATTTAAATAAAAATTATTTTAAAAGTACTAAAATAACGACCTTTAAATTAAAATAAATTATATATTTAACTATAACGTAGAAACTACTAAGAACGCCGTAGATCTTCTTTTTTTAAAGAAGAATAATAGTTTAATATAATATACTAATAATTTAGTTATTAATCGAGTATATATACCGGAGCGCCTATATATACCTTCTTTATATATTAAAATTTTATTTAATATCGTATATTTTAGTTTATATATAGGAAGATATAAATATTATAAAATAATAACTAAATATTAATATATATATAAACTAGATAAGAAACTAGGGGAGTATTTACGATATTATTTATAATATTAATTATTCGGTACTTCTAAGTATAAATCTTATAGAGTATTATAATTTATTCTTATACCGCCCTCTTTATTTTATATAATTTTTATTAATTTTATCCTAGCCTTACCCCTTTCGTAAAAAGAATTCGATAATATTATAATCGTTATATATAAATTTTCCCGAAAGGTAACCGCGATTCTAGGAAAATTAGTATAAAAAATAAAAAAAAGATATAGATATATTATTACGTTATTTATATTTAATAAACTAGGGTATTCCGAAGGTTATTCTTTCCGACCGCGATTATAAATTTATAAATACCCTATAAAAGACTCTATTTAATAAGTTTAAAATAAATTTAATATTCTCTATTATTTATTATTTATAAACGGATAAATTAAGCGAGTATATAAATTAAGCGAGTATATAAATTAGATTATTAAAATTATATTATAATTCTAAATTATTATTTTATAAAATCTTAAAGCCTAAGAAGAGGTACTACTTTTTATAATTATATAATATAATAATACGTTTTCTTAACCTATTAATTATACCCTAAATAAAATAGTTTTCGGTTTTACTATTAATAACGCGTTAGACCTAGGAAGTTAAAAGAATAATATTTTATTAAAAGAGCTAGTATATATTTAAATTTTAAATATAATTACCTTTATTTAAATATATAATAAAGAGTATTATAATTAAATTTATAATTTTTAATATTTTTATAAAGGGGACTAGGCTTTATTATATTTATATAAAGATTATAATATTCTAATAAATAAATTTACTAGTTATAAATATAGTTAATAAATAATTAGTTTATTTAAGGTTTTTAACTATATTAATAGGCTCGTATACCGCCTTAATATCCCGGAAAATTAAAAGATTTATAACGTATTTTTAATAGTATAATTAGAGTAGTATTTACCGCCGGATTAAAACTTTTTTAAATATCTACGACCTACGAACCCTAAAGTAGTAGAGACCGAGCGAGACGATTTAAAGTTAGAATAAAAACTAAAATATATCTTTAATAACCGCGTTATTAAAAAGGGGAAAGATTATATTATTAAATACCTTTTATCCTAGAAAGACTAAAGATTTATATAAGACTATTAAATAAATATAAAGAATATTTTCGCGGACGAATTTATTAAAGAATACGAATAATAGATTAGATATTAAATTAAATTCTTCTTCTAAAGTCGATAATTTTAGAAGTATAATTATATTTCTCTTTTATATTATCGCCCTTTATTTATTTTTATTAGGAGATAATCGTTATATTAAATCTATTTATCGAGTTTTATTTAGAGTACGGGTATTATAATAATATTAAAGGAGTATTATACCGAGAACCGGTAAAATTACTTTTTAATAATTTTAAATTATTCGCTTAATCGCACGTAGAGTTATATAGCCCGAATATTTTAATAATATATTATTTATATACTCTTTTACTACTTTTTAATTAAATAATATATTTATAAAGGAAAGAACTTCGGATAATATATTAATTATTTAATTATTTAATTAAATCGGGACTAGCTCCGCGCTAAAATAATTTTAATTTTAAAAGTATCGTTAAACGACTTTCCTTAATTAATTAAATTTATATTGAGATTTTATTTTTCTAATATATACTTAAGGCCCTACCTAGTTCTTTAATATTAATACTTTTATAATATTATATATATACGCCTCTATTTTATTAATACTATAACTTTTATTATTAATAATTTATATTATTTTTATACCCCTCTATCGTCTTACCTCGTTATCGCGATTTTAATATTAAATTTTACGATTTTATATTAAACTTTAAAACTCTACGAGCCTACCTATAATTAGTCGATAATTTAGAATATATATTTCTTATTTATTTACTTTTATATATAAATATTATTTACGTTATTATTTACGATATATTATATAAGTATATTAATAAGGGCGTTAACTTCTTTTTTTTAAAAGAGGCGATTTATTACGAGGTAGACTTTAATAAAAATATTATTATAAATATTTATCAAAATAACGGGTTAAACTTTACTACTAACTTTATCGAGATTAAAGTAATATTAAAATTTTAATATATTAAAACTGAATCCTCTATAGAATAATTAATATCTTTTATATTATTTATTATTATATTAACTTTTTATTAAATAGTTTTATTATTATATATTTACGTTCTCTAAATAACTTTATTATATTTTATAATAATAACCGCCGCTATTAACCTAGTATAGAGGGGTATCTATCTAGCGATCTAGAGAGTATCTATATAGATAAAGAGGGTGTCTCTATAGTACCTCTCTACAAAAAAGTGAAACAAAAAGCTTAACCCCGGCGAGATTCGAACTCGCGACATCCGCATTGCTTCGGATTTTGTCATATCAGTTCCAGAAGATTTGATATAAGAACGGCGCGCTAACCACTGCGCCACGAGGTTGCTATCAAAATAATTCGTTATTTTGTTAGATATACTAAATAAAAAAGCAACACGAAAAACTATCAATTATACTTATTCCATCCAGAACTTACGATTGCGGATTCACGTCTTTGATCGGAAAAGGGAGCATTACTACTCAAGAGGGAGCAGCAAAGGAGCAGGAGGAAATTGCGAGGGAGCAGAGGGACGGAACCGGCATTAGCGCGCGAGCAGGGAGGCGACGCCTCAGTCAGCAGGAGGTCACCTGTTGGCCTAAGCTCAGGGAAACCATATATATATTATATACACCCCGATTTACCTTTCCGGGTCGGGAGAGGGAGCAAGGCCGCTTTAAAGAAAGCACGGGGGGAGCAAAGGGGCGCAGCAAGGGAGCATGGGGCGAGCACTAGGGAGCAGCAAGGGAGCACGGGGGAGCATCGAGGGAGCAGCGAGGGAGCACATGGAAATCATGCGCTACCTGTATGGTAGGAGAGGGGCCCTTCACAGAATGTGTTGTTTTGCCAGGGCAGCTGACAAACAAATGTGCAAATTGTTATTATTCAAGATCAAATTGTGATTCCGCCAAAGGCAGGTGCAGAAAAATCGTGCGATGAACGCTGCTAATTGTGCCCTCAGGGCGAGTACGACCTTCACGACAATACAATTTACCTTCCAAGCAAGCATTCCTCGACACGTCCGTCAATGAAGCGGAGGACGGAACGTCATTTCCGTCATCCCAAAAAGCTACAGATCCCTTCTCGACACCGGCAGAGAAGCGAAAGAACCAGGAAAGCAATGAACCAAAGGAGGCATTGTCGATCGAAGCTTCGTTTCCTCCCTTGAAACGCCCGAGATACCAGCAAGTTGATAATAAATTAAGCCTTTCAATGACAATCTCTAGGACGCTGAAGTCAGTCAAGGAGTATCACATCTTTGGCGATTTTGCTCTACCGCATCCTTCCAATCTAGAAACACCTGAGGCATTACGAGATCTAGCATTGGATTGGGAACAAGCATTCAAGAATTTCAACGACCGTGATTTCTTAACCATCCAGAAGCCAATAATTGATTTGAACCAGGCATTCAAAGAATTTCAAACTCTTGAGGTGCGAACTTGGACAGACATTTGCCGACAGCCTGGTGCCAGCGAATACTTCGTCCAACCTTCGGGCATGCTCGACAGCCTTCTTGCCCATCATCTGCATCAACCCTCTATGACGACAACCAAGCTGAAAGACGGAGCCACCGCAGATAGTAGCATGGCTGCATCAGGATGACAATGAACAACGGGTACAAGCAGGGAGAAACTCTGATATTTGATCATCTCCACCGACGCTCCAAGAAGTCAGATGGAGTGAAAACCTACCCCCACGAGATCTTGCAATGCCGCGAAGGTTTCACGCGACAGATCTATGAATTTATGACAAGCCCGGTAGTCATTATCTACGGGCAGACGGTGCAAGAAAGAGTATTACGCCACATGCAAATCGAGCACACCATATTCCCTCTCTGGGATCGAGCAGACGGTGTCTTTCTCGTCCTGTTCCACGAGAAAAGCTTTAGCAACGCTGAGCCAGGTCACAAAATTCGCCGAATTGGGCTGTTTGCTAGTCATCCTCAACGTTTATTCTACAAGCCGCAAGACAGTCCAATCGCACAAATGCAAGACAAAATAAATTGGCATTGCCACGGAAATGGTACCAGGCGCCATACCCGTAATCGAGAAGTATTACAGCAAGAAGGAATGGCTATCCAACAATGTGACGACATTGAAGTCGTTTGCACAAATCGACACCGACATTCCGTTGGATGAAATGACTTCTCTGCAAGATCTGTAACTTTCAACCAGTACCACGGGACCTGAGCCGACGCTTGCGTCCTGTTCTCACATTCAGCGAGTGCCCACATAGCGTCAAAACCTTACTGGATGAGGTTCTTCCCTCAGCTATTCAGGCACTACGAAGTGACAAGAGTGAATGGAAACACTTCTCGGATGTACCAGCAGACGTACTGAAATGGTTGGAGGGCGTCAAGCAGTCGGTATTCCCGAATTTCGAAATCATAGAGTTAGAGGATATTTCAAAGGTGCTAGATCAGACACTCTTCAAGTCAAACGTTCATGGAAATGGCAATCTGTCAAACAAGAAAGCCATCCTTAAACTGATGTTGGCACAACAGGAACAGCTTCAGGCGACAAGCGGGAACTATCCAAATCGCTTCTTTGTGAGACTTGAAGCATCTGAGGTCAGCATCAAGTGTCAGAAGTGTGCAGAGCCGTTTCCAACGGATGATTCTCCAAGATGGGCAACCAACCGACCAAACTACTATTACATGAAATTGGTGAGGTGCCATTCAAAGACTTGCAACGGTGCGCAGAGGTTTGGAGTGCCGGTTGATCCAGATATACCCTACCTCAGTGCCAAATCTGGGTCTTGCTCGCAAGTATTGCAGACCGAGGCCAGACTGTCAACTGTGGATTTACGGCCATTCTTGACACAAACCAAGGACACTGACATTGTTGTGGAGAGCTGGTGCATCCGATGCAAGGAACGCACGAAAACTTCTGGAGGAGGAAACAAGTACGTTGATATCTTTCCAAGGTGGACCGGTGGAGCAGGAAACCTTCTCTATGTCGAACGATAACTAATATGTCTCTTTTGCAAAGAATAGTACGGGCAATGTGGCAGATTTATCCCAATAAGCGAAAGCATTAGGTCGATCTATCCAAAGAGGTTGAGAAACTTCGTGACGCTTTTTCAGTCGTAACAAGATCACTTTGCAAAGACTTCTTCTAGAACAACTATTGCCAAGTTCGAAGGAGCCAAAAAGCGCACCTAGATATCGATGAGGTACACCATCCACAGGGGAATGTATTGTTTAACAAAATCACAGCTGAGTTGTAGTTTCAAACTACGAGCCTAATAGGTTTTGCCGGACTCAAGACAGGAGAGGATGAGACTCAGGTGTACGGAGTGATGCGGGACGTATACGAGTAGTGTACGAATCGAATAAGCTACCTAATGATATCGACTAGTCGCTGAGGGAAGGCAACTCCCTTCCATCAGCGATGGTATTCTACGGCTAAGGCTAAATACAAACCCCTATCCGCTAAATGCAGCCCCCTTCCGAGCTAAATTCAGCCCCCAACTTGAAGTTTAGGGAACTGCCCCCGAAGGGCCCTTAATGGAACCCTTAAAGTAGCTCCTACTTAGAACAACCCTTAAAGCTCCCCTAAAGTAACATCTGGAATAATACCCGGAACAATACCCGGAATAGCCCCTAGAAAGGCCGCCAAAGCTCCTAGAAAAGCCTTTAGGGCTGCCCTTAAACTTTCGAAGTTTTCTTTCAAAAAACCGCGAAAATCTAGCAAAATTTACCGTTGAAAAGTACACTGAAAATCTACTTGAAGCCTTAGGACCCTGCTTGGAAGAGCTACTTAACTGTTTGTTGTTTTTCCGCTTCTACGAGGCTTCTTTCGAGGAAGATTCAGGGAGGGGGCTTTATTTAGCCTTAGCCCATTCTATATTATCTAGTGTCAAGTGGCCTCGGCTAGCTTGAGCTGCCTCTGGTGTCGTAGCTGTTTCTGTGGAATGACAGTACCCGTCTTGAAGTGAGATTATGAAAGTTGCCGACCCGTTAAGCTGTAACAATGAGAGAGCGCACAAAGCAAAAAAAGATTCAACCAGATCTGAACCCAGCCTCTATTGATCTGTTAGTCATAAAATCAACCTCACAAATAATTCACCTACGATTTGAACAGA
>JAABUK010000696.1_pt1 | contig 68844 bp, 100 predicted proteins | sample 5559141 | NCBI WGS metagenome assembly JAABUK01 (sample SAMN10711869, study PRJNA513367) | rock metagenome | isolation source: Antarctica rocks | place: Antarctica: Victoria Land, Pudding Butte nord | collected 2016-01-03 | reverse complement strand
CTCGGGGTCGTCGCCGCCATGTTTGGACTCACCTACCTCCCCCAAGTCGCTGTTCTCGCTTTCATAAGTGGTCCCTTGGGTTGGTTCGTCGTGGGGGGGCGGGGAAGCTCAACTGAAGCCGTCTTCTAGCTTTCCTAGCAGCGATTCCCCTTGTCCTCGGCGAAGCATACGTCGTAGTGAACTTCCTCACCAAGACCTTCTTGTTCAATCAGGTTGGACTTGACCTGTTTGACGCTGTGAGTTCCCTCCCGTCTGAGTAATCCTAAGCTGATCTGAGAGCAGGTGCTCGTTCAAAAGGGTCACACAACACTGGTTGAGAAAGGGCGATTGGTCACCAGCAGTGGTGGGAAGACCAAACAGCTTGGCAAAGTCATAAGCAAGCCCTTGTCACGTTTCAGCACAGTGAGCTGAGAAGACGCTCTATCGAGAGGTCTGACACATTTTACCTCTAGGACAGCATCGTGCGATATGTCCTCAGTCTCCCGTTGAATTTGATACCAGTTCTTGGGACAGTATTCTTTTTGGGGTGAGCATTCCTCGCTAGCGTGCACGTATGATGATTGATCTTGGTGACAGATATAACGGTGAGACGGTAGCATCGAGCTCCTCATGGACACTGATCGTCATGAGTAGGTTTGAAAGCTGGCCCTGGTTATCACGCACGATATTTCCAACTGAAAGGTTACGACAAGGATAAGCGACAAGCGGCCATAGGAAAGCGCCGAGGAGCTTATACTGCGTGAGTCTTCATGCTACCCTCATAGGACGCCTAGACTTTGGGTGATATCTGATCAATTCCCTCAGCTTCGGGACGACCGCCATGGTCCTGAACCTTGTCCCTATCGCGTCCATTTTTTTCACATGTCAGTCCTGATCTTCGCAAGCGGCGCCTACGACAGTATCTGACCAACGGGAATATAGTCACGACATCTGTGGGAGCGGCCTTGTGGGCATCCGACCTTGAGTCGAAGACCAAAACTGGTCCTGCCACTCGAAGTAGTGACGCAGTCGAGGTGATCGTGAAGCCTCAAGAAGGTAAAAAGGAGCTATAAATGGTGGATCGGCTGTATTGATGACTGCTTGCCTATTGTTCCGATGGCTTGCGTATGATCGAACGAGGATAAGGACACGATTATACGACGAGGAGGCAATTCAATCGGAATTTTATGCATGCTTGACCGCTAGATCAGAAACCGCCACAAACCGAAGTGGAGGTGAAGATCGAGGTGATCCTGGATTCGCTTCACTTAGGATTTCTCGATTGCTATTGCTGTCTATCCTGCATGGAAGCTGAGACATCCTAGACATTGTCACGTCAGAGTATGTGTCATCGCTGCGTGAGATATACATCGCTCATTCCTTTTCTGTAGAGTGATTCGACCTGCCAGCCTGCCTTCGACCTGATGCCTCCTGCCCCAACCCTTCCTCAGCTTCAGAGTCTCTACAATGCCACGATAACCGCGGCTTCCCGATTCGCATCTTACAATTACCGTCATCATTTCTTGCGTCGGACAGACGAAGTCTTCAAACCCATCTTTACCGCCCTAAATCCCAATCCTGGATCGACACCCGTCTCTACTCCTGAGCCTGCAAATCTCGCCAAATTCTACGAGGAGCAAACAAAGGAGCTGGAGGTATTGAAGAGATCGGCCGAGGTCAACCGGATGTACGAAGGGCCCAAGCTGGTGGTTGAACATGCCCGTCCGATCTCTAGCGGCGGAGGCGCAGGGATGGAGGCGAGCGCAGGTGGAGGAGGTCAGCCAGTGTAATATCCATGTCACCATCTATATACAGTGAGCTACTTCACGGGTCGGACTCAGTTTAGCAAGTCAGTACCGATGGTCCTTCTTAGCCTGAAACCACCTGAATAAAGACCTTTGTCTAATTCGACAGTCTCTGAGACACTCCTTTGCGCATTTTTTACAGTGAAACTCACTGGCTCATCGCGATGTATATCAATGTGCTGAATCGAAGTAAACAGTCGAGTGTCTCCGTGACTTTGTGATCCCACAATGCCGTCAGCATCTGATCGCCGTAATCCCAGCCGCAAAGGGTCTGCGGATTCGACCGGAAGTCGCAAAGACAAACGGTATCGCGATCGCCGCAATCATCACGATGATCTTGGCGATCTTGTGTACGAGTTTGACGCCAAACAGGGGGCCACCTCCCGGGACAGCCTTCCACCTTACCAAGAGATCGAGGATGACCGGAAGCGACCACCCGACGAGGGGCGAGGAGCGAATCCGGAGACGAGTACTGGCCAAGCTGGTCCCGAACCTGTATCATCTGTCTCAGCTTCTCTCTCACCCTTCGCTCGCCTCTTGTGGCCTGTAGCCCTATTGTTCCCTTTGTCGACAACTATTGTCCTACTGTTACTCATCACCTGCTCGATCGACTCGTTACGGCCTGACTTTTGCGTCTTGCAGATTGCTCTGGCCCGCGATGAATACGATCAGATATCCCAAGCGGCGGGTTCAATCAGCTCGAAACAGTCTGAGTCTACCGACAGTTCAAGCTCTGGACTCATGACCAATATTCTTCGGTCAAGTGATGACGCATCCAACCATGGCTATCTGACCCTCGGTTTCTGGGGTTGGTGCGTGGAAGACATCGATGCTCAGCAGTGAGTTGTTGTCTTCCCAGACTTGACCTAAGCACAAACACAGGACTCGCTGTTCTGATCCAAGACCTTGGTACAGCATGGACGGGCTCTTGTCTCTTTCGTCGATCGAGTATATGACGCCGTCCCTGCGCGCCCGAATTCCCACTGACAAGAGATTTACCACAGCTCGATATCGTACGACGCATTCAGCTCTCTGCTTGTACACACCCTTGTTCTCCATGGAATCGGTTGGTCATCCAAGATCAGGACAATTCTTTCGATCTAGGACTGACAGAATCATCAGCGCTGCTGGCGGTGATGCTGGCAACTCTACCGCTGTTCTTCAACCTATGGCGTCGCTACTACAAGAACAATCCTCAAGTGAGGAGCATTTCTCTCAGCAACTTACCTGGCTCACCGGGTGTCAGACAGATGCCGGCTGGATACAAAACAGTCTGTTCTTTGGGGCATCGATTGTATGCCTGTGTGCGGTGAATTCGTCCCACAACTGCTCGACTGAGCTCTGGCTGAAGTGGCGCTCTTAGTGGATTCTTGATAAAGTGCTAAAACACAGTGTCGCCCGCAAGCTACCTGCACATGAGGTTTCTTCCGGGTGAGACGAATGTGCTTGTTTCCATCTAAGGTGCTCATGCATTTCGCAGCCCTGCCCCTATCCTTGTGGCAGTCTCCAGTCTCCTCCTGTTTCTGACCTTCCTCGTCTCGTTCATCCCTGTCTTTAGTCGGCATCTACAACGGCAGCGACGATATGTTCGAGAATGGCCAAACGTAGCGCGTCTCGACCTTGAAGCGGCCAAAAGGCAAGAGGAAGAAGCCGAGGTGGAGGCTGAGCGTCAGAGGCGGGAGAAGAGGAGCAGAAGAAGCCGGGATTCGAAGAAGGGAAAGAAAGATAGTGGATTGAAACGAATGACAAAGTGGCTTGCAAGTTGAGTCACGGGAGACGGAAGAGGATGGTGAAGTCAGGAGGTTGGAAGAAAGGCATGACGGTTGAGCTGATTGTTACGAAAGGACGTGTCGTACCTTTATCCAATGAGGCAGTTCAGTTTTGAAGACGACTAGTTTAGCTTGAAGTCTTCAGTTTAGCTAAAAAGTGAACGTCCCAACTTGCCAAATAAGTCGTCTGATTTGGCGGGAAGGCGTGCCAGGCTGGCAGGCGCTTGGTTTTGGAGCGCCTTCCAACACCGTCAACTCAACTTCGTCTTTTCCTCCATCATCCGTTACTTACAATCTTCATATCTCATCATCCATTGATTGGATCACTCTCATGCTTCGTGAACTGGCGCTTGGTACCCTCAGGAAGAGGTGGCCTAGAAGTATTGACCGCGGGATCATTGCCCTTGCCCCATGTTCTATCGCGAGCCCGGCGGTGTTGCGAGAAAGGCGCACCAAAGCGTCACGCCTTCCAGACAAATTTGACGTCTTATTTGGCGACTTGGGATGTTCACTTGCTCTAGTGACGACTCCGAGCTGACTTCGAGCTAAACAAGTCGTCACTAGGAATGCCCCAATTGGACTCGTATAAGAAGCTATGCCGGAGATTGCTGTCCACTACCTGGGCTGTCCATTTGGTGTGATGTACGACGCCGGCTTGCCGACTCTCGCCTTCCGGACTTCGCCTTTCCTTTTGGGATATTCAAACTATTCTGGCCATTCACATTTGACCTCAAGAGGCCTCGTAGATTCAATCTAGATAGGTAGACATAACCTGGCTCGACGATCAGAACAGCACGAGTCCGAACATCAGTCATGGCAACGGACATCAGACGCAAGCTTGTCATAGTGGGTCAGTCACCCGGCTCTTTCAATCGACCCAGTCGTCCAGACCTGGCATGCTTGTTTGCCAGTCGACAAGGAGCATCGGTCTTGTTAGCTCAGACATGTTGGGATTCCTAGAGATCGCTGACAGGCTGAGGCAACTACTGCGGCTTCACGTTCCGCTCGGTCATCTCCCTTAATCTTCCTCTCCGGCTTCTCGCTGTATGCCAACGCTGACCCATTCCGCAGGCGATGGTGCTTGTGGCAAAACATGCCTGTGAGTGCCGCTTACCGATCGTCGATAAAAAGGACTGATCATTTGGTATTCCAGTCTGATCGTCTTCTCGAAGGGCATGTTCCCGGAGGTGAGATCCCTCGACTGTTCTGCCCAACGACATTGATCACTCACTCGGACTCCACATTAATTCAATCTCAGGTTTACGTTCCCACAGTCTTCGAGAATTATGTCGCAGATGTTGAGGTGGACGGCAAGAAGGTGGAATTGGCGCTATGGGATACGGCAGGGCAGGTCAGAGCCAATTGCATCGGATCCGCGGCCGTGATGTTCTGATGAAACTGGCACCCACAGGAAGACTATGAGTACGTCCCGAACCGCCTATGAACCAATCTGTCACTGATGCGGAATGCTATATTTCCAGTCGCCTCCGACCGCTGTCCTATCCCGACTCTCACGTGATTCTCATCGGCTTCGCTATCGACTCCCCAGATTCGCTCGATAATGTGCAGGAGAAGGTGAGATGATGATCTCAAGCCAATCACCCATGAGCTTGTACTGATGCCTTTCGTAGTGGATCTCCGAGGTTCTGCATTTCTGCCATGGCTGACCCGTGATACTCGTTGCGTGCAAGAAGGATCTACGAGATGACCCGAAGACCATTGATGACTTGCGAAGATTGGGACAACGGCCGGTACAGAAAGCAGAGGTGAGTCCCTAATCGTGGACCTTCCTCCAATCGACTCTGAAGATGGTTCCGTCCTCCAGGGCATGTCCGTGTCGCAAAAGATTGGTGCCCAGGGGTATGTGGAGTGTAGCGCGAGGACCGGAGAGGGCGTTTGCGAGGTCTTTCAAACCGCTACGAGGAAAGCACTCGCGGTGCGTTCTCAATCATCTCAGACCTTCTTTCCGCTCATGTCTATGATTGGCGAGTATAGGTAAACAGCAAAGGTGGACGTAGCGGACGTGGGCGTGACAAGAAGTGCATCGTGCTCTAGGTCTCGATTCGAATTGCTATTTGCCTCGGTCCTCATATCCTGATTTCTTCTCTCAGGGAGTACCCCTGAGGGTAACATTGAGCGGAAGGTGTGGTCTGGTCTTTTAGTATACAGGTCTATCGATAAAGATGATCTATACGAGCGGGAGGTGGATTTCAGATGGAAAGGTTTTTTGGGGAGCACGGCACGTGGATATTTCGGGCCGACATCCCTCAGTCAACTTTCCCATCGTCAAATACTTGCCCTTTCAACTGCTTCTGGGACAGGACATTATCGTCTCCCCCGTATTACCTGTCGTATCACACACCCATCTTCACCTTCGGTTTCTTTTTCAATAATGGCGAGCAAGACGGATCTACTAGCGGTAAAGTAAATGATCCAGTTGGCACACCTCACCACCGACCTTTTTTTTCTTCATTTGGGACCATGAACCATGGTTGCCATGTTCCGAGTGTGCAGTATTGACATCGACTGTCTTTTAGTACCATCCGTACTCTCGCTGTCGATATGGTGGGGAAGGTGGGTTGCTTACTCAAACGAGATGCGAAGCTGTCGGAGCTGATGCCATTCGATTCTCTTCCAGGCCAATTCAGGTCATCCCGGTGCTCCCATGGTGATTCCATGATTTTCAAGCTTATAGCACAGTGCAATCTGATCTCATCTATCTCAGGGTATGGCGCCCGCGGCCCATGTGCTATGGACTCGGCACATGAAATTCAACGCCAGTAACCCGAAATGGTTCAACCGAGACCGCTTCGTGCTGTCCAACGGTCATGCGTATGCAGCTGCCACATCTGAACCTTCTCCAGTACTGACTCGCAAACTAGCTGTGCATTGCAGTACATCATGCTCCATCTTTCGGGTTACAAGGTGTCCATGGACGACCTTAAAGCGTTTCGACAGGTCAATTCCATTACCCCTGGTCATCCCGAGCTTGGCGTAACTGAGGGTATCGAGGTCACGACCGGTCCTCTTGGCCAAGGTGAGCGAAATCATCTACTTACGCGACAGTGTTCAAGGCATCTACTCCCAGGTATCTCGAATGCCGTCGGTCTTGCCATGGGTCAGGCGCACATGGGTGCCGTCTTCAACAAGGAGGGATTCCCGCTAGTGGACAACTACACTTATGGTCAGCGATATTCGTTTCGCAAGAGAGGCTGGCTCACCTAGAGCAGTCTTCATGGGCGATGGATGCTTGCAGGAGGGTGTCGCATCAGAGGCGTGCTCCTTGGCTGGGTCAGGCCATTGACTCAGCCAGATTGATCAAGCTGATTCGTGGTCAGACACCTGAAGCTCGGTAACCTGATAGCCATTTATGACGACAACAGTGAGTCCGAGTCATCATGACTTCCACAAGAATTGACGACCTCTTCAGAGATCACCATTGATGGTGACACTGCTGTGTCCTTCACCGAGGATGTGGAAATGCGCTTCCGGTCTTACGGCTGGAATGTCCTGCATGTCGAGCATGGTGATGAGTAAGTGGCTGCGCAGGAGAACAGCGACGACTCACAAGTGTCATCTGCAGGAATTACGACTCCATCGAAAAGGCCATCACCGACGCGAAGAGCAACAAATCCGCCCCGTCTATGATCAACCTCAAAACCACGATCGGCTTCGGATCCTTGAAAGCTGGCGGTCATGATGTGCACGGCTCTCGTAGGTCGCTCAATCAACCTGTCTATGTATAATGCCTCGTAGCCCTCAAAAAGGACGACATCGCTCAGCTCAAGAAGAAGTTCGGCTTCAATCCTGAAGAGACATTCGCCGTCCCGAAGGAGACGTATGAAATTTACCATCAAGCATCACAGAACGGTGCGGGACAGGAGGCCGAATGGAACGACCTGCTCAAGTCCTACAGCGAGAAATATCCAAAGGAGGCGGCGGAACTCCAGCGGCGTATCGCGGGCCGACTTCCCGAAGGCTGGGAGAAAGCTCTGCCAAACTACAGCGTGTCGGACGCCGCCGTGGGCAGCAGGAAACTGTCTGAGACCACCATAACCAAACTTGCCGAGGTTCTCCCAGAGTTTATCGGAGGCTCTGCCGATTTGACCGGTTCCAACCTCACTCGATGGAAGGGCGCTGAGGACTTTCAACATCCTTCCACTGGTCTTGGCAGCTATGCTGGCCGATATATCCGCTTTGGTGTTCGCGAGCATGGAATGGAGGCTATCTGCAATGGTCTCGCTGCTTACGGCGGAATCATCCCCTTCGCCGCTACTTTCCTGAATTTCGTCTCCTATGCCGCTGGAGCGGTCCGCCTATCCGCTCTGTCACATCTTCGGGTTCTCACCGTCGCCACGCACGACTCGATCGGACTGGGAGAGGACGGACCAACGCATCAGCCGGTAGAGACTGCAGCTTGGCTTAGAGCTATCCCGAATCTTGCTTTCTGGAGGTGCGTCTTCCGTCAGTAACGCTTTCTGCGCTAACCCATCTCCGTCATAGGCCTGCCGACGGCAATGAGGTCCGCAGATTTTTCTCGCATCATGTCGATACATGTTGAAGCTCTCTTACTCGTAGACCTCCGCGACGTACCTGGTCGCTATCATGTCTCAGCACACCCCCTCCGTCATGGCGTTTTCTCGCCAAAACGTATGTGATTTATTTTCCGGGCGTATGTATCCTACTGCTAATCTTCATCCGACATTCATAGCTGCCCCAATTGGTCAATTCATCGATCGAGAAGGCGACCAAGGGTGGATATGTTCTCGAGGAGGTCGACAATGGTGAGTCTGCATCATACTGCTTTACGACCGGGACTTGATTGTTTTGCAGCCGATCTTACACTCATCTCCACTGGCTCCGAAGTAGCTTTTCATGATTGCCAGGCAAAGTCGTCATCCCCTAACCGCTGGATCAGGTCGGGTTATGCGTCGAGGCGGCTCAACAGTTGAAGAGCAAGGGGCATAAGGTCCGCATTGTCAGCATGCCCTGTATGGAAGTTTTCGTGAGGTCTCGCTCTAAAAGCTCTTGGGCCTGGTATTGATTAGATATACTGCAGCATTCCCAGGGCCCCAAATACAAGCTCAGCGTTCTACCCTCCGGCGCTCCCGTCATGTCAGTTGAGGCATATTCGACATTCGGCTGGGGCGCTCTCAGTCATGACCATTTCGGTCTTCAAGCCTTTGGATCATCTGGCCCTTACGACCAGGTCTACGCGAAGGTAGATCTTTGGCATCAGACCACCCGCAGCTCTGACAGGAATCGCAGTTCGAGCTTACACCAGACGGTATCGCAAAACGCGCGGAGAAGGTGGTCGCATTCTACGAGAAGCGTGGCCAGCCTGTTTTCTCCCCGCTGATATCCGCATTGGACGAGATCAGCGAGTAGCTTTGAGAAATGTCAGGGCGCGGAGACTTGTTTACATAATGCATGGGGTGATGCAGTCTAGCTCACCGGGTCATTTCAGAAAGGATAAGAAGACAGTATGAGACGAAGACACAGATTCAACAAATGCCTTCCAACGTAAATCCGGACCGACATCGCTTCTTTTGATCCCCCTCCATTTCAGTTTCACGGATCGTTTTCCAGGCGAAAGTACTTTTTCTATAATTTCTTTCCCTTGCCTCTTGGGTGAGGGTGGTAGGTCGGAGGCCATGGATGTTGAGCAGTAGGTCTTTCACGGTTCACGAGTGAGTAGCACTTCCAAAGAGGACCTGACTCAGAAAAGGTTTCGAAAAGCTGGTCAGAATTCTTCACTGCTGCTCGGCCTCCGGACTTTACACTGATCGATCCGGGTCAAACAGGCTACGCTGCCATTGATTCCATCTGTGACTATTATCAGACCATCAACCATCGTCCAGTGAAAGCACAAGTCCAGCCTGGATACTTGATAGAGAGCCTGCCTTGTGAGTCTGGAGAAAGATCATCGGGCTTCGCTTCGTGACAGTTCGATCCCCCCATCAGCCGAAGCTCCGTCGAGTGGAGAACCGTTTGACCAGATCGCTGCGGATTTCCAATCCTTGGTGCTGCCTGGTCTGTCACTTCTGCTGTCCTATCCGATCAATAACTCACATCGAATAGGTATAACCCATTGGCAACATGGCCAATTCTTCGCCTACTTTCCTGCAATCACAACTTTCGAGAGTATACTCGGAGACCTTTACTCTTCCAGTGTAAACAACCCGGGCTTCAATGTGAGCTCAAATATGGATTCATCAGCGCCCGGAGACTAACGCTCAACCCAGTGGATTTGCTCCCCAGCATGTACCGAACTCGAGCAGGTCGTGCTGGATTGGATGTCGAAGCTCCTCGGGCTTGCCGACACTTTCTTGACGAGATCGAAGGTCGGAGGCGGTATTATCCTGGTTCGTCACTTCCGCAGAGGCAGTGACAGAGACGTATCTGATGATCGAGCTGCATCAGGGTTCGGCGTCCGAATGTGCGTTGACTGCGGCAATGGCAGCTCGGGAGCGAGCCCTTCGACATTTGGCGGGAAACACTGCTCCTACTGGCTCCAACGTAATCCCCGGCTCTGAAGTGCCGGTCTTGACAAGGGAACAGTATGGGCAGAAGCTTGTGATGTATGGGAGCACTCAAACTCATAGTCTTGGAGCGAAGGTTGATTGTGCTTGTGCTCTTTTCCAGTCTTTCCTGACATCGGTCTTAGGCTGCGTTACTGCTCGGCTTACAATACCGAGCCGTACCTGTGGCGGAGGCTGACGACTACGCATTAAGAGGGGAGACGCTCAGGCGGTCCATTGAGACCGACGTTAGTGCTGGACTGATACCATATTTTGTCAGTAAGTAGCGCTTCTTTTGAGGAGGGGGAAAGTGGCTGACAGATTCGCTGCTTCGAGTTGCCACGGTTGGAACCACATCATCCGGTGCTGTCGATCACATCAAGGAGATTGGTGACGTTTGTTAGTTTTTCTGCAAGACGCCCTTAGGCCGGTCGTCGCTGATTCGCCTATATTTGCAGTGAAGTCATTTCCGACGGCCTTCCTTCACGTTGACGCTGCGGTCGGTTATCAACTAAACATATCGGGCTAAGTCCACTGATCTAAGTAGTGGGCCGGTGTCGCCTACGCGTTGCCCTCGCGACGGGAGGAGCTTCGACTGGCTGAGCTCAATTCGTATGCAGACTCGTTTTGCACCAATGCCCACAAATGGGGTCTGGTTGGATTTGATTGCTGTACGTTCAACAGTACGAGATGAGATGCGAGCTCACTTTCAACTGCTAGCTCTCCTTTATGTCCGGGACCGGATACATCTCACCCAGGCACTCGATGTGACGCCTGTACGCGAATAAAATACGACATAGTCAAGCTGACATGGCGCCAGTCCTTTTTACGGTCCAAAGAAGGTGATAGTGGAGCGGTCATCGACTATCGCAACTGGCAAATAGCGCTCGGCCGCCGATTTAGAAGTATCAAACTATGGTTCGTGCTTCGAAGCTATGGCGTAGATGGGTTCCGGAGACACTTGGAAGAGGTGAGATCAGCTTCTCTGAACTCATTATCAAAGCTGATCATGTAACAAAGGGCATCGACCATTGTCAACAGCTTGTCGCCATGGTGGAAGCCAATCCGGATTTCGAGCTCGTTTCCAGACCCAGCCTGGCATTACTTGTTTTCCGGCTGAGACCGGCCGGACGAAATCTGCAGGACGCCGAGCTGAATCTGTTGAATCAGCGACTACACACTCGTCTCAACGCGAGATACGACGTCTTTCTCACGCAGACGATGCTGATCAGCCTGGAGCGGGAGATCTTTTGCATCCGCTTCGCCATGGGCGGGATCAACACGACGATGGAGGATGTCAGAGCGACTTGGAAGGTTGTTGTAGAGGAAGGAGGGGAAGTCGTGAAAGACTGGGAGGCCGTATCTTCGCAATAGATTTAGACGATAGACGCATTATCCGGGGTCAGAAGACTAAACAGGTTGCAAAGGCAACAAAAATGAGGGATTCTCCTCGACACCGAAAAGTGCCACGATTGACGAAAGAGAGAGATTCCAGTTTTCAGGTTTTTCTCCGGCCAGTTCATCCTTTCCTCGCCATAAACATCAGGTCATCCTATTCGGACGTGCAAATCATGGAGTGCGTCATCAATCAATCCAGTGTGATGCGAGCTGACTCCTTTACTTATAGCGCTCTCTACCGTCAGATCGCCTCATACTTTCCACCCGATCTTCAAGCCATCATCCTCAATCCACCATCGTTCTCGAGTCCCTCTTCGTTCTTGCCAGTCATCCGAATCGTACTCCCATACACCAAATGGATCATCGTCCTCGTTGCCACTTGTGTCATCTGGACAACCGTTTCATCCCTCTTTGGCTACTTCTCTCGACTCGTCCGCTTCGGTTTCCGCATCGGACCCATTCTCGCCCTCATCGCATGGGTCATGGCTAGCTCCGGACAAGGGAATATGCACGATCTCTTCGAGGTAGCCAAGCAGTGGCTAGGCTTGGCACCGGGCAATCATGCTGGAGGGATCAGCCCTGGGATCGCGTCCTTGGCGGGTCTGTTCGGAGGGGACTCTACGAAGACACGGCGATCCAATAAACGCGGAGAGACATCGCCTCGCACTGGTGGTGGTCTATTCGGCTCAAGGGACGACCCGATCTCAGCCCGAACTAGGAACAAGAAGACAGCAGGCGGCAACGATGACCCGGACATCATCTCTTCGATGCTCAGGTCTGCGACCGATCTTGCGGGAGATTTGGGGGATGGAGACTGGCAAAACCTGATACAAGATTACGTCAAGAATGTGATGGTGAAGGCGACCGGACTGGAATGGTTGCTGGGAAAGAGGGAAGATGAAGCACGAGAAGGTGGGAGTTGGAGAAGTCGATGAATGGCGAGGGATGAGTACGATTCAGTCTACCTGCTCAAGGCGCAACACATGTATTTTTCCAATACCCTGATTTCGAAGCTTCCCAACGGATAAAAAAGGGAGCTGGATTCCCCCCGCTGAAAGAGGGTCGGTCAGGTGGGAGGTAGTCCTCCAGAACTTTCTGAACGAAAACATATCCTAAACCTGTCTCTGTTCGGAAACAGAGTGATCTTCCTATCCACAGCGGCTAGTCTGCTGTACTGCTCCAGACGACAGCCTCCATCCCGAACCTCCACCATTCTGATGCCGATCTCAACTGAGCGAGATGATGACGATCTCCTCCTTCCCAACCGGACAGCGAACGCCTTCCCATCTCTCGAGCATTTCAAGGTCAACAACATACCTCCTGCCGCCTACTAGTTCGTTATCGTTGCTCACACGCCACCTCGTCGTCATCACTGATCATTCTCAGTGTTCCAGATTTCATCTCTCCCGACGAGGAAGAATATCTCTTGAGGAAGGTGAGTCGTGATACGCCGAAGCCTAGCAAGATCGGATACGTTTAGATCGTACAAAGTCCTCTGCCGAAATGGAAGACGGTAGGGACCGGACGTCGGTGAGCGCCTGGGTCAAGAGCTTGGCTCTTGGCTGACGACATCTCAGACTACAATATTGGGGTAAGTTGGTGATCATTTGACCTATGCACTCTGCTGAAGCGTTAGCATTCAGGGGGAACCATGTCAAAGGCCGGCGTGCTTCTGCCCGAACCCCTTCCCGAGTGGTTGACGACCTTGTGATGTTGACTGCTCCGCGGGAACGTGACGTTGATGTCAACGAACCTCTGCAGCCCCGAGATCACCGAGCGGATAGACAGCTTCCTTGACATCGCCTCCGATCGATCAGACGGAGACGTGAAGGGAAAGGGGCGGATGCTCGTTGTCAATCAGGTCTTGATCAACGAGTATCAAGCAGGCCAGGGCATTTCAGTACGGGTCAAATCTTCCAAGCATTGAGTGCTGACGTCTCCCTTAGCCTCATGAGGATGGACCCGCATTTAGGCCGCTCGTGGCTACGATCTCCTTGGGCTCGCATGCCGTCATCGACATCCATCACTACCTCTCCGCTACCTCCCCATCACCACCCATGACCGCAACAGCACTTCCAGCAGACACAGACGGCCAGGCGAGACCCATTGCCGCCATCCCTCTAGCGCATCTCTTGCTCCTGCCCAGATCCCTCCTCATCCTCTCGTCCAGTCTGTACACCTCACACCTCCATGGCATCTCCGCTCGGACCGAGGACGTGATCCGCTCAGTACCGGCGTTGCCGGACGCGGAAGTCGTCGCCATCGCGAATGCCGATCTGTTGGGTGACGCGACCATCATTGACAGCCTTCGAGATAAGGGGAGCTGGAACGGGGTGAGAGGTACTCGGACGAGCTTGACGTTCCGCCAGGCCGAGAAGGTGCTGAAGGGCGGGGCCTTCTCCATGGCGCTGGGCGGCCTGAAGCGAAGCTGATCCGGGTGTCTCCAACCATCTGGCCCATACAGACTGATTATGTACACATGGCACAGCAGATGGCGGTTCAAACTGGCTTGGTTGGAGGCAATCATCAGCTTTCCTTCCACGGCAGACGTGAGAGGAACTCGCGGATCAAGTCCCCAGCCCTAGCCCGAACTCCTCCAGCATATGCTGCAACACCGTCTTGCTCCCTTGACTACTGCTCGAGCCCGTGTGCACAGAGTATCTCGTTTCCGCTCCAAGCGAGTTCCCCATACGGTTATCGTCGTGCTCGGCACTCGGACGAGGAGGGAGAGGAGTAACATATGAGCTTAGGTTATCGAGGGGGGAGAAGCTGGGGGAGGACACATCTCGAAAAGGATTTGAACGGCCAGCAGTGTGTTTCGAGATATGCAACTCGGTCTCCTCTCCCGCGCCTCGGTCGAAGAGCGAAGATGAAGAAGGCCTTGCTCGATCGTGCGTGACGCCAAAGACGTCTTGGGAAGAGGAGGGGGATGGACTGAGTGGTTCCGATGACGAGAATGATGTGTCTGGTTGTATCGGGGGCGGCAGATCATCATCCTCGGCCAGGCTTTCCTCCCAGTCAAACGCCTCTTCCTCCTCCTCCTCCTCCTCCTCCACCTCCTCCTCCTCCTCCTCTGGGGTCGGTACTTTCAGCCTCACTCCACTCCGCTTCGCTACCACCGCCAGGGCCATGATGACCACTGCCAGCTCCTGTACGCCGCCCTGCATAACCTTGACCGGATCAACGAGGGTCAGATCCATTGCGAGGAGATCGTGAGCGAGTACACCGAGGATACACTTGATCACCGCGATCTCGTCCGAGGTAGCGGAGCAAAGCCTGACGGAAGGAGGTAAGGGTAGACGCTTTGCGAGCAATGTTTCGAGGATGATGAGGAGAAGCGAGGGGGATGTAGCGGAGAGGGTCGTTGGAAAGATTGGAATGTGAAGAGCTCGTAGGAGAGCGTGGAGGAGTGGGAGGGATGGCGTCGGACGGTCAGTCCGTCTGGAGTGATGCTTGAATGACTCGCTCATCCATCAAGACAGTCGAGCTTGAATGACTTTCTTGATTGACTTTTGAAGGATCATCAACCCAAACATGAATCATCATGTTTATTGATCTCGGTTTCCAAAAACAAAAACAAACTCGTGTGGCACCGAGGTCCGAGCTCGATGTGCGAAATCCCTTCGGGAACACTCAGACATCCATACATGCCTGCAATCTGCAGCATACATGCATTCCTGCTGATACTTCTCACTTGACTCTCACTTGACTCTCACGCCTTGTCCCTCGAGGAAACGTTTTAAATCCGCCAGGAGCTCGAGCTGTTCGGTTGTGGTAAATGAGGTCACAACCGTCTGCATGATCGAGCCGACCGTTACGTTTTGTATCTGCATCCCTGAGTCAGCATTATCGAAGACAAAGAGGCTTGACAGACTCGGATGAGTGAGCTATAGTAGACGTATGAAAACAACCCCATCATGAATCTAAGGGCTTCTTCAGTATCCCTCTAGATCAGCCATAAATCTTCCAGCTCACTGGCAGTCCATCCGATCCGTCATGCCACCATGACCGGGAATCGAGTGGCCAAAGTCCTTGACGTTGAAAGCTCTCTTGAAACCGGAGGCGAAGAAGCCACCAAAGGGTGCGACGAGTGAAGCAAATGTCGCCATGACCAGGACATGAAGCTGAAACGGGGCGTAGGGGATGCTGGGCGGTGCGTGACCAAGCTTGCGAGGTGGGCATCAGCGCGACTATACAGGCCCCGCACTCTGTACTCACCGTGGTCTGAAGGAGTTGTTTTGTTGGACCAGTAAACTCGAAGTCTCGCCAGAGGAACACGGGGTTTGGCCGGCACGTTACTTGCGATAAGACATTTGTGCCAAGATCGCGAGCCGGACAAATCATGTATGGATAACGCATGAAAAAAGTTCCCCACTTCCACCGAAGACGAGTCAGTCTTTGCCACGTCGTAATGCCCCGGGAGCAGAAAAGGACGCACGGCTAGCCCAAATATCAAGGTACAGATGAAAGCTCCGACAAAACCTTCAACGGTCTTCTTGGGGCTTAGCTTGATGAGCGGCGTTCGTCCGAACAGCTTGCCTAAACAGAGCGATGAGGAAAGCACATCTACCTCAGTCATCGTGGCTTACCACACACGTAAGCCATCACGTCGTTGCAAATGACAAGAGATGCTGGGACGAAGAACCAGATGAGACCCTCGAGTATGTTGTTGATGATGAAGTGACTGCCTCGTCAGACCAGATTGAGAATCAAGGGGAGTGCTCACCTCGAGACCACAATGAGGAGCAAGCTGATATGGACCCAGCAGAAAAGGGCAAATTGTTGGCGGAGATACTGCCTTTGGAGGTTCCCAACAAATCCAACGAAACCTAAGGCAGAATTTTAACTTGACTTCATCAAACCTTGGGTCACACATACCGACGACATAGAGCATGAAGCTGATAAACCGGTGATTGCGGGCGAAGGGGATGAAATACGCGTCGACGAACACAATGTGCTTGAAATAGTAGATGATCGATTCGCCGTAAAGGAAATAGTTTGTAACGACGAAAAAGTACCTACTCATCATCTGGTCAGTCCCTTTCACGTCCGAGAGTCACACGCACCAATTAAGGGTCTTGCTCCACTTATCGCCCTGCTCAGGACCCAGCTGCTGGGTGCCCTCTGGGTCAGCAGAATGGATCAGCCGATGACTCGTCCTTGGACGTGAGGTGCTGACCATCTCGGAGTTCAAAGAGCGCCGTGACCTCTTTGTACACGAGCATCTGGCACAGCATGACCAGCAGAATCATATAAGGATGTCCTAGACACAGAAGAGCTGGCCATACTGTCAGCTGAGGCGATGTCATGCAATATCACTGACTGATGAACCCTCCAATCATGATGAACGTCCAGACCGTCCGCTCGATTGCGTTTCGGTCTTTCTTCTTCACTTGGATCATAGTTCTCTCCCCCTCCCAGCCTTGTCCCGGTGCAACTCCATCCTCGAACTTGACAACGAGCTTACTGGGGCTCGACGAGGCCACCGTCGCACCTGGACCGGAAGGAGTGAAATCCTGCGGTGTCTTGCGCTTGCGATTGGCGGGCAAGACGTTAGCTGAGGGAGTGGGAAGGGCCTCTGGGAGTGTCGGGGCGAAGGTAGATGTGGAGCCGAACAGCCTAGAGCTGGAAGCTTGCGCTTGTGGCTCATCTACAGGCTCTAAGGCAGTGGCCGCGGATGCCGATGCTGTTGATTCGGTCAGAGATTCGAGCGTGCCATTGGTGATAGCCGAGATCTTCGCTGTTGCCCCGCTGGTTGCTTCTACCACAGCGTCTTTGACCGCTTTCGCAGCCATTTCCGCTTTCTCCGCCGTTTCCGCGGCCACCTCCTTCACGCCATTGGCCTGACCCATAACAGATTCCCCAACGCCATTTGCCTGTCCAATGAGTTCCGCTACTCCGTCTGTCCCCCCTCCTATGGTGTCGGCGCTTTTGTGGGTCACGGCTTCGGTGGCTCCATTGATCTCCTCCTTATTCGTCGGCAGATTTCCCGCATTCTCGCTGATGGCATCTTTGACGGATTCGGGGACGACGCCAGCAGCGGTCTCAAAGGTCTTGGCTGCAAGCTTGGCGAGACGTTTTCGGGCCGCCCTTGACAGAGGAGCGACGGAGGTCTCGGTTACGGAACTTGATTCCCTTGATCATCATCAAGTATCAGCTCAGCGAGACCTTTTGAAGGCTCGATAGTATATGCATTTCGGACCTACTCTTCGACAATCTCTTCCTCCTCGTCTACCTCTTCACCGCCATCCATACCAAGCACATCGAATCTTCCCTTGCTCGCAAACGATACGGGTGTACTCTTTCGAGACATTTCGGACAGGTGGCGTCAAATGTTTCAGTCGAGTTTGATACGGCGCTAATGACCTGTTGAGACCATGGCACCAGATTGAGAAGGGCGTCTCTTCAGAATCTCATAGGGAGAGCCAACCTAAACTTCTCGAGGTGTCATCATAGCTTAAGTTACTGATTGCGGTTCTATCATTATCACGGAATCAAACCAACCAAAACTCGGCCCGGCATTAAGACAGTGAAAGGCCAAGACTGTCGAAGAGAATCTCTTCGCAGATCCCGTCATCTCTCGCGAGTCGTGAAGATCAGAATCACTACGGACTTTGAAGGGACTGAAGTGGTGATTCGTACCAACAACTGTTTAGCGAGTTGCATTCTCGACTTGGTATTATTATACTTTTTACACCTCGCGACGAGATCTCTTGCCTCTCATCTTGACGAAGATCCACTCCCAAACAGCTGATCGTACGTCGGACTGTCGACGCCGGAACTCTTCAGGTCTAGCGAGGTCGTGGTGACCGGATCATCCACTTGAATGGTTAATGGGCCACCGATGCTGTAGGATGCTTCCGTATTGTTGTAGGCGAAGAGGGAAAGGGCAATGGAATTGCTGCCTTGGGTGAGAACACCAGGAGGTACTGGGTAGGCTTGCTGTGTGTTGACTATCATCCGTAAGTTAGCGCGATCATACTAAAAGGTCAAGAGCATGGTTCTGGTGAGAATAGGTCCGGGGAAGGGAATGAAGTGTGGCTTCGTATCACTGACCAAGGTCGCCGTGATGCCTTCCAAATTGCCAACCGTTCACAAACAGCTGCGCCCGATACCCTCCCGTGACGTTTGGGAAGACAAAGCTAATCTCTCGCATCAGCTGATAACCTCTGAATCGCAACCTCCGACCAACCTGTAGTGTACATCCAGTCCAGCTGGGTAGTCGACTTCAACGTTGCCCCTGTAGAACCTGACACCTGGTGTCCCGAGTGACTCGTCCGGCCCGCCACTTTGCCAATTCGAATCATCAAAGCCCGGGAGATACCATCCCTGCCTCTCGCCATACAGTCCTCCGACGTTGTAGAGGCTTCGGACTTTATCGGGGAAATTTGTCCAGCCGCCGAGATTGCCTTGAACCTTCCACCTCATATCGTACCCCGATGAATCTCCCCCGAGCAGGGAGTAGCCTCTGATGCCGCGAGGGGATTGAGCGTCTTGAGGGGTATCCGTGAATGATGATCCTTCCTCTAGCCCGGCATTGTCTACTACGATCTGCTACGAGGATGTCAGACCTATATCACTTAATGCAAGTCCGAAGATACGGACGATGACGTTGTCGGAGTCCGCCTTGACGGATCCTGGTGGGAAACTGATGGTGGTGTTGACCTCTGCGCAGAACCTCTCAGCCATCCAGTGATCGACTGGGGAAGGGGACTGAAATCCCACCTTCAGTTCCACCGGTGTTGTTCACGACAGCCGAAGCCAGGTACTGCCCGTTGAGCTGTTCATGACAATCTGAGTGTCCGTTCCGCACAAGAAGACAGCATGCTCACGTAAAATGCGCCTACGCCGAATGGACCAGCGGAGAGGCTGATGTTCATGCCTGTCTCTTTACCCGTCGCTTCAAAGTGTCCCCTCCAGATCATACTCCCGATGGCAAACTCGTAATTCTGGCCGTAAAGTACATATCTTCCCGTGTAGTCCGGATCGAACGGCTTGTTCGTATTATTCGTGAAAGTGTCGAGTCCAATCGGAATCGTCGAAGCCGTATGCGATCTCGGGGAGAGAATCTTTCCATTTCCAACCGGTGATACTCGGGGCAGTTGGGACATTGCTTGGCCCGGGGAGGGTGACCTTCATGAGCCCGAAGGACGTCTTTGTCGGAGCGATCGAGGCGTTGTTCCAAGTGAAGGAGGTATACGAGGGCGAAGCAGCGATATATACGTCGGTGGTTGTATTGAGATCGCCGTACAAGCTGAGAGTCGAGCCCGAAGCGGAGGCTGAGCGGACAAAGTATCTGAAAGCCATGATAAGCACGAGCCTGATAAGGTGAATGCGTATGAGAGAAACTTACGGGCCAACGACGAGGGCCGTCTCATTGCTTCCGACCAAGTAATGACTGCCCAACGGTCCCTGTCCGGGGACCACAACCTCCCAGGTGAAGTACGCGGTATCGGTGTCAAGGATGATTACCCGAACTTCTCGTGTGCCACCGGTAACCTTCAGGATACTGGTCTCGCCAGCAGAGATATTGTAGTTGACCACCGTTCGCCCGTAAGCTGAGCTCGTGGACACTTGGGGCGATCCGGTCAACTGGTCGATCTTGCAATTCGGGGCTGGGAAGGCGAGCGTATATGGCTGTTCTTGATCGCCATAGACGACGAGGTAGTCCACATCCCCGAGACTCGTCGCAGTCATGATCGCTGCAGCGGAATGGGAGATACACGAAGAACCCCAGCAGTAGTTGGTCGTCAGAATCCTAGAATCCTTCGAGGAGTGTCAGCAGATTCCACTGACTCGATCCAAAGAACGTACCCGACCGTTCAGTGTGACGGGGAGCGTAGTATTACCCTGCCAGTCGCTAATATCAAGATCGAAGCTATCGACGGTCAACGCGCTCGAATTTGCATGGCGAACGACGTAAAAGCCGGCGTGGGTGTCGGGATTCCGGAGCTCGTCAACCTGGATTAGGCCTTCCTCGGCAGAAGTGCCCGTAGAGTTGCCCGATTCGGCGATCCACGTCTTCGGTAGGTCATGAGCGGAGCGGATGAAATGAGCAATGAGCTGGACATGGTCAGCTCTGACGACAGAATGCGCCTAAGATCCTCCAATATAGTCAGTAAAACTCACCTTGAGCTCGTAATACTTGTCTCTCAGCGCCCGGTTCTCCTCGATCGCGGCCCAATAGTCATACGATGTGAGCGAGCCTGTCTGCCATCAGCTCGATTTTCCAGCGACAGTGGCGAAATCACTAACGGGAGTAAGCGGTGTGCCCAAAGTTGGTCCCGCCATAGACCATGTATATATTTTGCAGCTTGATCGCTGACATCAAGGGATCAGACCAAGGTCATCGGCGCTACATCGACGTACATTGCGCAACATTGTTGAGATAGAATACGCGCTCGAATTGACTGCTGAAGAGAGGAAGACATTGGCTTAATCCCTTCGTGTCGGTTCCGGGGATCCACCCGGCTTGAAACTCGGGCTATACTAGGGGTGAGCGTGGTAGAGGCCACCGACAAGGGTACGGACGATAAAGAAAGGTTCTCCAACAGCGCCAGAGACGTTTTGGAAGTACTGCGAATGATCAGTCGACATCCAATTAGACGTGTACGGCCGGCATCGCATGATGTAGGGCATGTAAGGAAGAGTAGACCTGACCTACTTACACCACGAGTGTACGTCTGGACCGAGGTCCAGTAATCAGGCTTCGAACAGTCCGAGTTTTGCGGATAGCTGTCCGCGCCATCTTGATGTTGGTCAGAGCGAAGCGCGTGAAGTAGAGGTCAACTCACAGAGATTTACCGAGCCTTTGCCCTTGACCAGATTATCGCTTTCAGGGTTCTTTCCTTCTTATCAGCCTTTCCTCCCCGCTGTGACGAGGCAAAACTGACATCGTTGAAAGTGAGCGGGACGACAATCCCATAACTCCTCATCGTGACCTCCAGGTTCTGGATGTAATTAAAGTCAAGATCGCCGGAAAGAGAGCCATCGAGATAGTATTCTAGAAAGATCATCCTTCAGTGGTACCTCCAGCTGTGAGTACTCACCGTTTTCCATCTGAACGGCGATGACAGGACCTCCATTGGTGATCTGGTACTTTGCTAAGGTTTCGCCGATCATTTGCCAATAGGGTGTATATGCAGCTGTGAAGACGGGATCGGAAGTTCGAAGGGAGGTCTGAAGACCGGTGACCCAAGCCGGGGTACCTGACGCTGAGAATTCGCCTTGCTGTGGGTCCCTCTCGTCAACAGTCACTCAGATAAGTAGGGCAGCGAGGACACGTACGACCCATGGCCCAGGCCGTGCAATCACCCAAAGTCCAGCATAGTTCGCAGCCCCAAGGAAAGGTCCCAACGCCTTCCATCCCGAAAAATCGAGCACACCCGGTGATTCGCTGTAGATAGCCCAGAAGAAATAGGCGGAAATTCCGTTGAAGCCGAGGCCCTTGATCCTCTGCATGAGATCGGGATAGAGTGCCGGGTTGACGTTGCGGAAGTCTGCTCAGTGATGTTAGCCGTAACTTGTGGGGAGGAAGGGTGTGACCTACTGTGTATCTCGCCAGAGTAGAGGTAAATTCTCTGGCCCTTGACGAACAGACTGTAGCCATCCCATTGCACATCGTCCGTCAGTCCTGTGGAATTGAGGTATGTCGAGGGGGTGAATGTGTTGAAGGGGAGCTGCTCATATGGGTCTGCCATGGCGACCCATGGTAGAACGAGCCCGATGAGGGCTACAAGGAGGCAGAAGTTCCGCATCATGAGTGGACGATTGAGGGGACGAAATTTTGTCAAGGATAATCAAACATGCTTATTAGTAGGGCGTCAAGGAGTGAGCTGCAGGGTAAATCGATGTGCATGTGACTTTCATGTAACCATCCACGCCCGAGATCCGGAACGAGGGAGATAGAAGTAGAAGGGACACGTACGGCAAGATCGCCGCTACCAGCGGCGATAGCGAAGGGGGCTAGCGGTACCTCAAAACATGCGGTCGTCATCCCTGTTAATCACAGCCAGCGACTCTAAATGAGGGTACTCCATGCGACAACAGCGATGATGGGAGCTAGTGAAGGAAAGAGTCAAAACAAGGGTGGGGGGGGGAAGAACCTTGGGACATCCGAAGGAAAGGCCAGTGGAGCGGGTACTGTTCATGTGACCATGTACGTTTAGCGATAGTCATGGAAGGTCATGAGCAGGGGAGACGCTTGGGGTGATACGGCCGTGAGGGAATAACAAGTGGGGTCGGGAGGACCGGGGATATCCGAGGGAATGTCACGGAAGTATATTTATTTTGGGCGCAAGCGCCGGAACCGACTCCCCCCTCGTGTCGTCCAGTATGCAGACGGCGTGGGCTGGGGAAAGGGGACAGAGGATAAGAGTCGCGTGAGAGACGTGTCAGGGGGTTGCATGCGTAAAATTCAGCGTGAGAGCATGCCGTGAGGTATCCACGTCACACTACTCTGGGCGTTAGTTCGCCTTTCCCGGGAATAAGATTCCCCGCCATAAATTACGTCCTACATCCCGAACAGAGACGCCGCTATCGATCGGGCAGAGCGTGTCCGGACTAAATCCTCTCAGCCTCGAAGGGTCGCTCGCTCGAATGTTTTTCCCATTAAAGAGTCCAAGCTAGCGCAAATCGTTATATCGTCTTTGGGATAAGGGGGCTTAGGGGCCCCTTGTTGACTTTGCCTCGGGCTTCGGACGCCTGAATCTTTGACGCCTTGTCCGGGACTCGACTCGGTTCTGATTGAGTAGTCAATTCTAATGGCCCAGCTATACCAGATATCGAGAGCACGTGACACAGACAGAGGTAGTGGGATGTGACGTGGACGTACCGGACGAAGGGTTGTACGTATAGCCTTGTGGTGATGGTCATGTACCACCACGCACCCCGAATGACACGTCATGGCTCAGTATCACAGCCACTCGTCCTCTTCGACCTCGTTCCGTTTTCGTTAGCTGAACGTCCACTCGCTCCGTTTCGTTGGTTGAACGTCTACGGAGAAGGAATAGATATATAACACAGCTAGCCTCGTCTTGTAGGAGGTTTCCCAGTGATCCTCGATTGACTCGTCCTGTTCTCCGATCTCGTCTACGCGGCTACACTCATTTGTCCTCGCTTAGACCCACGTCCCGCCTGTCTCGACGACTTGGTCGATCTCGACGACCTCGTAGTACCTCCCTGTCTGTTCGTCGTGTGATTGGGCTACTTGATCGGAGGCGGATCGGAGCATCGTGACACTTAGACATTGGTTGATGGACGAGTATAATGAGGTGTCTCTTTGCGAGTAGATGGAAGAAGTAACATGTGATGTTTCATCTCTGGGAAGTCTGTCGACCTTGCCAGAAGGGCAACGTATATGCCTTGTCACTGGGTGGCAAGGTGCTAGTTGTTATGACTCCATCCCGTCATAACCGCGACCTACGCCACCATACGATAACACCGCTCCGCATGTCCGCGACTGTCTTCGACATTTCCCGACACACCCATGGACTCGTACCCAGAACAGTCAACTTTGCGGGACCAACCCCTCGGACCAAGCATGATCGATGTCCAGAACTGTCGAGCACATTCCACGACTGAAGGACTACGACCAAAGATATCCGGGCATATCAAGGTTTCAAGACTTAACTTACTGATGGTACCTTGATCCACACCGGGCAGCGGGTAAAACTTCTTAGCCACTGCGCGTTCATAGCCGCCCTCCAGGCCGAGCTCCGTATCACCCTCGCCACTACACTGGCTCCTTGCCTGAACGCCGGCTATGTCCGCACCTTCAAATGGTTCATAAGTCCGGCGGACGAGCAGAGACCGCAGGTCGGTAAACCTCTGGAATGCCGTAGAAACGGAGAGAAGGATCTTGAGGCCTCGGGCTTGGAGGTGGCAAGAGCGTAAATGGCCAAGGTACACAAAGGTATAACAAAACCAGATTGGCTGATATCCGCAAGGTTCCTGCAGCTAGTTTATGTAACGTCGTGTAACTAGCGGACCTACCCTACCGACGAGCAGCTTGGCGGTGGAAGTGTCCACCCTCAGGTTGAGCGATCTCTCGTGCTGTGCAAGACTAGACTGGTAAGTCTACGTCTTACCCGCACTCGCCGTCGATTGTGTTCGACAATTGTTGACCGTGTCAACCTGTCTTTAGCTTTATAGTCAAGACCATTTCATACCCACGATTGTGTTCGACAATCGTCTCCATTCATTGATAGTCCATGGGGCATGAGGGAAGCTTGGGCGTGAGTTCGATCCAAATCATAGTTGGCTGGATACGGTCATAACAGTATTTCTGGTCGTCTTGAAAGTTACCCAAATTGGGTAATCTTGGCCATCTAATTGTATGAACGACGCGTAAGCGGTTAGGCTACCTTATCAGGTGACGTGTGTGGCTCGTCTATGAGCTTTGGGCCTCGCTAACAAGTTGAAACATCAATCTCACTTGGGTTCTCCCACCATGGCCTCCAACATCTTCACCTCCACTGTCACTTACATCCTTTCCTTCGAGCTCTTCCTAGGCGGTCAAGCCCGTCTCACCCCTCTGCTCACGCCGACCCTATACAAACGAGCAATGTCAAAAGCGGACGGTACTCGGAAATACCTCTCATTCATCCCCATAACCGATCCCATTAGGCATTCGAACTTCATTGGCGGACTCATGATACTCGCCGGAGTGCTACTGCTTGGTCAAAGCACAAGGGTTATCGGGAGTGTCTTGTCGGGTAGCTTGAGCCTGGCTGGGGTTTATTCTCAGAACAAGATGGGGATACCATATTGGCTGCCTTGCGTCAATGCGGTCTTGGCGGCCATTATTTTGCTCAATAAGAGTGAGGTTGTTTGAGCTTGCGGGGTGGTGATCATCGCTGACGTGTCGGTCTTGCCAGTTTGATGAGAGGCAAATATCAAATTGCGAAGGTCGACATCATTCTGGACCGGAGTCATAATTAGACACTGTGATCACGACTGTACGACGATAAACGAGGTGTTGACATGGCAACGATTCCTCGAAGGGTTCTTTATGGTCAGGGCAGAGAGCAGCTGGTTCGATCATCTTTGAGCGCCAGAGGATTCTCAAACACAGCACAACACCGCTTGAGACCGACGGGATGTCATAGCGTATGAAGGCCTCCTCCACGAAAGAATCAACTATTTCGTCAGTCTCATATCTACCCTCACAGCTTCAAACCGAGATGAGCCCTGTCCTGCGCCCTCGCCTTGTTGAGGGTTGGTCCCTTAGCCGGTTCTTGAGATCCATGTCGGACGGCTAAAAGCATCTTCTCTTTCCTTTTGCATGATCAGGATCGGCTCTCCGCAGTCCTACTTGTTCAGATGCCGCAATAACCATCCACTAAATTTTCATTCCACAAGTTGTTCTACGCTTCACGTCTTCGCCCTTGACGTTACCTGTAGAGAGCCATGTCCACCTCTTACGCTACTTCATCGGGACATCCATACTCACTCAAGGTCGCCCAGACCCAAGATGAGATCGAGGCGTGCTATGACGTCCGGATGGAGGGTGAGACTGGACATCCTGACCGTCAAAGTGTCGTACTAATCCTGCTGGGACAGTTTTCGTCGTCGAGCAGGTCGGCTCACACCTTTATGCTCCAACCGGTCTTATCAGTGACTTACTAGGGCTTTCCAGCCGAAGTCGAGATAGACGAGTACATCGACTACTTTGCATCTTCAGCCTCGGCTGACGATGATGGTGCATAGATATGATCCCATCTCGACACATTTCCTTCTATCCGTTCCTACCACATCACCACCGCCAGAGTCGACGGCCTCCCTCACCGCTTCCTCGTCCGACACGTCGTCCACCCCAAAGGTGATTGGTACGATCCGCTGGACGTCATCGAAAGCGAAGCTCTCCCGATTAGTGGTGTTGGCCGAGTATCGACAATACGGTTTCGGCAGGCTGCTCATGGAGGCACTACATGAGCGGGTGGTGGAAAGTGGATACTCCGAGGACATGCGGGAAGTCATTGAGGAGAAGGAGGGGAAGAGGGTAGTGAAGATACGTCTCCATTCTCAGGTGAGCTTCAGCCGAATGAGCGAGAGTCTGCATTGGTGACTTTGTAGATCTATGCCATCCCGTTCTATAGGAAGTTTGGATACATATCCGAGGGGCCAGAATTCGATGAAGATGGAGGTGAGACTCCTGCTCGTCCGCTAAATCACGCTGAACCGTACGGTATAGCTCCACATCAAAGGATGGTGCGGGAAATACAGCTGGAACCTATAGATCAGGCAAGCTGAGTCTAGAAGTATATGCATAGTCTGCAATGCCGATCGAGTTGGTATACTGATCCCAGGATATTGACCACGCCCTCGACGCCGCCGTCCATCAATGCTACCTCAAATCTGACCTTTTCGACCTGCCGCCTTCTCCTTCTTTGCTGCGGCCTGCTTCGCTACCTCTGCAATACCGTCAGACTTATCGATGCGATGACACAAAACACTCACCATCCGCTTCCGCCTGCCTTTGAGCCGCTGCTGCCTCACGTTTTCGACGAACCTCTTGCAGTCGGGCGAGGTCAGATTTGGCTTCCTGCGTCTTGCCTTGGGAGCGTCAGACGGTCTCATCGAAATGACCCTACCTTGCGCATGCAGCTTGGCATATCGGTCTGCAGCAGCCTTCTTATCCGCGGCTTCCCTGTACCTTCATGTCAGCCTGGTGCATTCATACCAGATGGGATCACGAACCTCTCCTTCCGCGACAACTCTGGTACCGCAGTTTGTGGCGCCGTCTTGGCCTTTGCCTTCTCCCCCTGCCTTGTCTCCGTCGCCTGTTGAGGATTCAACAGGTCATCATCGTCCTCGCCATCCTCCTCGTCCTCGTTGTCCTCCTGAATAGCCTCCTTCGCCGCCTGCGCCTTCTTCATCGCCTTCCTGTCCGCCCGACTTGTCTCCTCTTCCTGCACCGGCTCTGTGTTTCCCAGCTTCAGATTCATTCCCGCCATCTCTTTTGGTAAAGTCGCAGTGGATGCGTCCGGTCGGATGGGTACCGTCCTCCCGTCATCATCGTCCGAAGACTCCTCGTCCTCTTCTTCAGACGACTCGTCCTCGGGGTTATTCAACCTGTTCCGCTCGGCGATCCGTGGGTCAAGATCACGTGAGAAATGCCGACCGCCCCCTCGGGAGATCTTGAATTTGCTGCATGAGCCAAGTCAGCAAGGGCTCTTTGGGCAAGAACGCGTAGAGGAGACCAAGACACGTACCCTCGTCCACGGGAAGACATTCCACCTCCTCGTGGCATCTTGTGAACTGAGGTGGAGGGGAAGAGTGGTATCTGAAAAGGAGCTGATGGTAGGCGATGGAAGCTTCACGAGCTTGGCAGAGATGTGAAGAGAAGCTAAAGAGATGGAGTCAAATTCAAGCCCCGCCTCTGTTGGCTTTTGCCCGAAACGCAGGAGTCACGTGACGGAGACACTCATGTCTCCTCGATTACTACTGCCGTTTGTCCTCCACCGACCGAGAAATGTGGGGAAAACACAAGCGCCATGTCCGCCCTCACTGGTAGATCCGGGCAGCACCTGGATTCTTCCGTCTCCTTCACCTCCACTTCATCTTCCACTCCATCCTCGAGGTCTTCCTCACTCGATGCCCCTCTTCCGCCGAAACCGACCCGTTCCGAATATGCCGCTTACACAGCGATGCTCCGTGACCTCGAGGCGCGGGACGAAGGAGATCTCGCTCGGTATCTCATCAGATCGGACAGGCTAGCACGGAGCTCCACCTCGGAAACCGATATAGCGTCGCACAGTACGAAACGGAAGAGCCGAATCGATGGATTGTCGACTCACTGGCCGCTCAGTCTCGATGAGCTACGGGAGCCGACGGCGACACTTGGGGAGGCCATCATGTCGTTCGTATCGAGCTACACACGGAGTCATCGCCTCAGCTTGCCTCGCCGAACGCTCTCTACGACGCAGGATGAGGATCTGACACTTCCGCCAAGCATGGTCGACAGGACGAGGGAGCTCATCAATGCGACCCTTGTAAGAATGGCCGGGATGAGGCCAGTGGCCGTCGCGGAGAAACGGAAAGGGATGCGACAGATGGGATGGGAAGCTGTGATAAGTGCTGCGAGCTGGACACGGGACGACCAGGAGTGAGTGGTTGCATCGCCATAGCGACAAACAAGTTCGCTGATGGCTGTAGAGTGGTTCTGCGAGCGAATGAGAAACTGAGGAAGATCATCAGGCCTTCACAACCTCACATAGACTGTCAGCCGCCTCTCTGCCGTCGAAAGACGCTGGCTGATGCATAAGTATCATAGTGATGCCACATCGCCTGAAGATCGCGTCTCGGGCGACCGCTCATCGCGCTTCATCAAATCTCGCGAAATCACTGTATGCTTCCGTCTTGCCCAAACCGGACCCTATAAAGCGACCTCATCAGTCCAGAGCTGGCGAGTACCGCTTAGTCACACCGCGCGACTCCCGCTAACGTCGAATTAGAGATCGAGCGAAGAGCGGAGAAGAGGCGACAGCGTTATGAGAGAAAACGGTCACGCATTATCGAATCAGCTGAACATAGATGACGATGTCATGAGGACTCATATAGTGCAGCGATGTCAATGTGCGACGCCTTTCGACCCTCCCTCTCCCAATCGGATCAGACCCAGCTTCCTTCCCCTCCTCTCAAACCTCATCTTCTCCTGCCAGAAACCGATACCTTCTGCGAAAACGCCTTGACCAGTTGAATGTCTAGCTTTCTTTACGGAATAGCGATTGGCCGCTCTCGTCACTTGCTCGTAGGTGAATGCTGAGGGCTTCTCATCGATAACCATACGTTCGCTCTCCGCCTTTGCCTTCCCTTTGCGGCCCTTCTCGACCTGCGCACGCTTGCGTTTCCGCTCGTACTTGCGGAATGCGACGTAGACGTCGACTGGAGGGACAAAGGGCGGACGGCGAGGTTTCGCAGGATCTGGGGAGACAACGAGCGGTGACCCGAGGGCATCGTGATTTCCTGGCGGCTGCAGCGAATCAAGCGGAGAGCGATCCTCCTTCCCGTTGTTCGCCTCATCCACCGCTATCTCCTCACTCGTCTTGACCTTCCTTCCAGCAGCCAACATCTTCCTTAACTTCTCCGTGTCCGAATCGACCCGGTGCAGTGGATTGTGGTACCACGGATGAGGAAAGATTGAGCTAGAAGTGGCCGCGCCAGATCGATAGCCAGCAGTCGCCTCACCGAGGACTGCCCAGAATGGTGTCTCCTCATCTCTCCTCGGCGCAATGATGTCCTTGACGTCTTGCAGCTTGCCCTGGGAGGAGCGAGACGACCGGGAGCGACGCAAAGGGATCGAGGAGGATGCAGACAGTAGCTTAGGTGCTGGTGGTTGGTGGAAGGGCTGGACGGAAGCGAGGAATGCGAGGGGCTCGACGGTGTCGTCGGTCGGGATTGGTGGAGTAGGCCGAGGCACTGCGTCGACCAGCTTCGGACAAGCTTCCTGCCGAATAATGGGGTCTCTCCATGGCTGCGAGACGCCATTGCTGAGTCGTGCGCTAGACGAGGTGACCGAGCTGCCGCTGTCTAAGGACGAAAGAAGGAAGAGACTCAGCGCTGCCCAAATTAAGTTGATATGTACCTTACTGTGGGACAAACTATGCTTCTCAACCAAAGCAGCGAGGTGGTCACGCTCGACATGGTATTCGAGCCCGGTAATGGGATATTGTTCCCCGCAGCGGTGCCAATGACATCGAACGAAGTTGGATGTCCGAGCGGTGCCGAATCGATTGGCTGCTTCACGTCTCACTTCAGAGAAGTGTATTCTCTCTAGATGCTGAGAGTTGTCATCAGTTTCACCTTCTGTGGGGACGAGGACAGAGAAGCTTACCAATCGGAAGAGTTCGAGACTCGCCAACTCCGCATCGCATCCCGACTTGTTCTGCCAGGGACAACGGATCAAGCAGATCCGCCCCCGGTGAAAGGTGTGAGCTGTGCAAGTTTTCTCAGACCACTCATTTTCCTGTCTGCTGCTACTCCCAGCTGCTATTGGAGCCTGTTGTGATGAGCGTGAGATTTTGCCAAGGACTTGATTAGTTGTGCCTGTTGGAAAGGGAAGTTGAGGGATTCCGAAGCCGGCGGGCTTCGCCGGACTAGCTGATACCGGGACGGCGACGGGAGCATTATTGAGGGAGTTCACTCTGGGTGTCAATGGATGTCGGGAAGAAGTCGCGATGGGTAATGTTGGATAAGAGGAAATGGGAGATGCAAGTGGTGATGCCTGGTGATACATTGAGTGATGAGGAGAAGGCGGGAAGGCGGAAAGTGGAGGAGTTGGTGAGGACATCATACCAAGCATGACTGCTTGGTAGGAAAACGATGAGGGTCGCGATTCCGGCAGAAGAAGGGCTCTCAATGATATGTGACTTTGGGAGCAGTGATCAGGTCAAAGAGTCCGGCATAATTAAATGGGGGGCAGATATGTATGTTTAGCTATGGAAGGAATGTGACATCTCACACCTCTCGGCGTTATGCGGCTTTATTGCGTGAATGGGAAGAAAGAAAGACCGCAGCGATTTCGCAGAATGGCCACAAGTCGGTTATCGGTGAGCGTTGACACCGTCTCAGTCCAGATGATCGATTGGTGCATATGCTATCATGCAATAATCTAAGAGGATCTGAGGTCTACCTTTTTCCATCTGATACATCCCGCTCCTTCGCCATCAAGACATGAGATCTACGAGATCTGAGAACGCGTCCTTCTTCTGGCCCTGCTGTTGCTGTTGCTGCTGCCGTTGCTGTTGTGACTGCTGCCCCGTACCGGCTCCGTTGGATTGAGCTGGCTGAGGAGACAACGAAAACCCTGTCGGTGTCATGCTCTGGAAGCCCATTGGATAGATCGCCTGTCTTTGCTGTGATCCTGGTAGACCCGTTCTGGGACTAGGTATTGAGCCTCCGAAGGTTGAGTTGAATGCTGGTGGTTGAGCCTGAGGAGGCGGGTTCTGCCCGAAGAACGCCATGGGGTCCTGTTTAGGCGTAGCTGAGGATGATGAGTACGCCGGGATGCCGGGCGAGCTTGACGGTGATGGGGCGGAAAAGAGATCTAGAGGGAGGCCAGAAGATGTCATGGCGCTGGTCGACGAGGATGGCGCTGCGGAAAGGGAGTCGGTAGGAAGGGAAAGACCGCCGTTTCCCGACAGTGGAGTCTCGTCGGCATCGTCGGCAAAGGCGTCGAAGGAGATAAGGTCCGCCGCCTTTTGATTTGGGTTCGCACTGGGAGACGTCAACATCAGTGTCAACAGAGAAGAAGAGGCGACACACGACTCCACAAGAGCCTGCGCTTTTGCCCAATCGCCGGCTTTGCAGGCTTCAAACCGGTCCAGCGCATTATTGATTAGATCGTTGCACAACAGCAGGCGATCTATGCTGTTAGTGAACCGAAGTGCAGGCCACATACCCATCATGCCTTCCCGCTGGCCATTCTCCTCCTCGATCCACTTCACGATCTTCGGTCTCGCGCCCCGGCATGCCGAAGCAACCTGCGAATAGACGTCGCCCTCGAGACCGACTCGTTCCCCCTCACGTGCGTTGTTGAGCATATCATTTAGAAGTATCGCCTTCGATTGGACTTTGTCAAGCTCGCTCAAGGTCTGAGATGCGTAGTCCGGGGCTTTCTCGGGTTCCTGCCAAGAGTCAGCAGAAGAGCGATAGTATAACAAAAGACAGAACGACGTACCGCTCCTGCAAGCGCTTTCATCAGATCCTGAGCAACAGCAAGATCGCGCGGTGTGCCCCGACGGATGAGCTCTTGCAGTTTCTGCGCGACGCGAAAAGGATAGAGACTTCAGCTCGAGAACGACTAGGCTTTGGATTGATGACGAACGGCACTCTTCGCTGCTCGATCCTCCTCTTCCAACTCTGCCGGCGATTTGAGGGCCTGGAAGTGGGTTCATCACCTGAGTCCGCTCGTGAAAGTCCCACTGACCTCGTTCGGATTGGTATCCGCCATGGCTCGAGCCGCGTCGAACGATTTAAATCGATACCCTGGGAACAAATGGGTCAGCATGTGCTGATTTAGATCGACTGCCTTGGCTAGGCAGATCAGCGTTGGATAGTATCGAGCCCACCCTTATAGCTCAATAACCGGTGCATATCCCGAATATGCACGAGGTCCTCCTTGTACTTCGACTGCACACAGAGCGTGTTCTTCCATTCGTGTATGAGCTAATATAGGATGGTCAGCGTTCGCCAAGTGTCTTTCTCGGCCTCAAATGAAGGCTCACCTCTAGTATACGCCCCATTACACGTCCCGTCACCATCGGCGGGCGTTCAGGAAATCTTCTGACCAGCTCGTTGAGGAATTCCTTGGTCGAGATCTGAAGGTGAACAGCATAGCCGCAATCCCGGACGAGACGTTCGAGGACGCTGAGGGCGAGAAGGGATTGGTTTGGATTTCGGGAATTTATGTGAGTGAGTAGGGCGTGACATGCATCTCGGGCGCTTGAGGTTTCATAAGCAGCAGCGGAAGGAATGAGGGAATTATGCACCTGTTGGCTTTCTTGCGGTTGATGAGCTCGGCCAGCTCGATGTTGACGGCGTGATTGGGTTCGGGAAGAGTGGGATCACACGCTTGCTCTAAGATGTCACGTCAATGGAGCTTGGGAGACTCAAAAAATGAGAGGAAAACCGATGCGCAGAATTTACCGACTAAAGCGTGTACAGGCGACAAGCTCGACCAGGGGCGTCCTGAGCCAAGGGGTAGCATTTTGATTCCAACAAGCTGATTGGGAGCGCCGAGCTGGAGGGTGAATCGGCCGAGCCTCGAGCATACGGTTACCCAGCAGTTTGTCCGACAGAGAGAGCAGACGCATCGCATTGGAATTAGACAAGGGGCAACGTGACGAGTCGACGGAAGCAAACTTGATGAATCTCGCCGTCTCTGTTGCCTTGAAGTTATCGAAAGCTGGGGATTGGACCCGGATTTCCTATAGGCCTGCTAACCATTGCACTAAACACCCAAGACATTCATAGGAGGTTCTACGCCCGCCGGATCCCGAAGAATCCGGTCGTCTCAGGCTGCGACTAAAGGTTAGCCGTCCTCGAACCCACCCTTAGCCAAGGTGAGACATCCCAGAGAGCGCTATAATCGACAGTCTCTCCTACTCGAGACCTTTGCTGGAGCTGTTGATTCACGCATCTTCACATAGGAGAAGGAGTTGGGATGGCGCCGCTGTCATTGGGTTAGTGATCCTCTGATGAATCGCAGTGTCTCGCTGAGATCAGCTGCTCAGCAGCTCCCCTTCGAGCGAGCGCAGCAGCGTCTCGAGGCCCTCGAACTGCCGTCCGCGTAGGTCAACGTCGACTTGGCTGTACGTGTCATGCTGATCAACTTGCAGCATGCTTCCGACCTCATCATCCAGCAGTCCCCGAATCCAAAACGCGCATCCTCAGCCATCATTAAGAAAGGCCCTCCCACCGGTGGGCGGGCTGCGGCTTCAGGACACACCGCTACGGTCTTTGGCTGCACTGGCTTCCTTGGACGCTACGTCGTCGCCAAGCTGGCGAAGATAGGGACACAGGTCATTGTGCCGTATCGAGATGAGGATGAGAAACGGCATCTGAAAGTCACTGGGGATCTTGGGCAGATTGTACCAATGGTACGTGGGGGTGGTATCTGAGCTGATTGAGAAGGAATGGGATGCGCGGAACCCGGATCAAATACACGAATGCTTGAGTCACTCAGATGTGGTATACAATCTTGTTGGACGGGACTGGGAAACTAGGTAGGTTCAACCGGTGTAGATGCTTTGCTAAATGTGGCTTAGAAACTACACTTATGAGGATGTCAACGTCACGTAAGTCGTCGCGCTGGGGTCTCACTCACCGTCAGAGCTCCCGGTCTGATCGCCTCCATCGCGACCCAATCCACCACTCCTCGCCTCATCCACGTATCGCATCTCAATGCCTCGCCCGATTCCCCCTCGGCTTTCTACCGGTCAAAATACCACGGCGAGCGAGCCGTACGGGATGCGTTCCCAGAGGCAACAATAGTGCGGCCATCCACCCTTTTTGGGGCTGAAGACTGGTTACTCAATGCTATTGCTCGTGAGTGATTTCCAAATTCGCCTGGGCTGATGACAGAATATCCTATCCTATACCAGCTGAACGGCGGGAATACCAAGACTGTTCCCTCTCATGTCCTTGATGTCGCCTCAGCTCTCTGCACCATGCTCAACGCACCGGTCACATCTACCGCCTCGACATTCGTTTTTCCTGGCCCTCAAGCGTACACGTACAATGAGCTCATCAACCTCGTCACTTTCTTCACGATGAAACCCGCCGCAAACTATCCCACCCCGCCTAAGGCCCTGGCGAAGCTCGTCGCGACGGCAATGAACCGAGGCATTTGGTGGCCCACTGTCAGTCCGGACGAGATCGAGCGCAAATACATCGATGATGCAGGTTTGGAGGCGTTGTTTGCCCCTCAGGAAGATGCGAAGCCGGGTGGATGGGGTCAGCCGGTTGGGAAAGCCGCAATGACGGGAATAGATGGAGAGCCTGTCAAGAGCTGGGCGGACCTGGACATCGAGCCGAGCTTGATCGAGCAGCACGCGATCAAGTATCTTCGACGATACAGAGATTCGTGAGTTCGGTACGCCAGAGATCACTGCTGATTCATCAGCGTCAACTATGACACTCCTGTAGAGCTCGGTCGATTCAAGCCACCAAAGAGGTATCGAGTAGTGCCATAATGAATGCATGGGGGCAGCATGTTTTTAACCAAGACGCTTGAAATGGCTATATTCGAAAAGGAATGCTTTAAATGTGTGTACCCTTATTGTATCGGAAACGTGCACGATCGCAATATCCCGTGCTCTGGTGCTTGTTCTCATCGCCTCTCCAGGTCGTCCACGCTGGAGGGCGAGGTCATTCCTCTCATCGAGTCCGCTAGGTCATCGTCAGCGTCGGAAAAGGCTCTCGCTGCTGCTGAGATCAAATAGATCGACGAAGCGCTTCTGCCTTCTAGGACTTCCGCTTTCCTTTGTGTCGACGGTTACCTACACTTGATCGATCCGCGACTTTCGGTCTCCGTGACGACAATACCACGTTCTCTTTTGGATCCACTTGGTTTCAACCCTCGTCCGCCATGCCGAACGTGCCAGCTCCTCGGCCTCACAACACGTCACAGACCCCGCCGAAGAAGCCGACGCTCAACATGGATCGTCCGGTGAATCCGTCGCAATGGCTCAATTTCTCTCTTCCGCCGCGTCAACCTCGCCCTGTCCCAGGCAGTACACCTAGGCGGAGTCGTAAGGGTGAGTCATGGAGAAGCGGGGTGATGACTAGGGAGCGATACGTCCACGCGAACTTCCGATTCGTACTCAAGCCGACCGAGACGCTGAGCTATGGCGCGCACTTTGCGGATCCGGATATGTAAGTGACGCTGTCTGACAAACGGCTGATTTTGTAGCTCGTTGCACTGGCCATACATCCTGCAGGTACTGGTGCCGACGCTCTCGGCGTTCTCGGTAGCTCAGGGCTATGTTTCCTCTGATCCGTCCGCACCGCATCACGACGAGGATCTAGCGGGATCCTTTGACGAGGGGGAAGTTGACGGCATGGGAGAGGAAGCAGCGGAACGGCGAAGACGCGTGGAGGAGGAGAGGAGAGGGAGGATGTGCCCGATCTGCCTTGGCAAGCCTGTCGCTGGGCGGATGACGAAATGCGGTCACGTAAGTCTCGTAAAGAATCGTGGAGCTGATGATCCAGATCTTCTGTTTCCCCTGCATCCTTCATTTCATTCAACTCTCGGATGTCCCGAGGTCGGCGAAATGCCCTATCTGCGGAGACACGGTACACGAGAGGATGCTCAAGTCGGTACGATATCTCGACGCCGCAACTATGCTCGCTGCATCCCACGGTCACGAGTCAACCCAAGACGCGTCAGAGCATGAGACTGGGATCATTGGCGAAATGGACGGTTTCGAGGAGGCCAAAGCCGTCGATAATGTGGAAGAGGAGGAGTCCGGCCATCGCATCCACATGCGCCTGATACAACGGCCACAGATGACGACGCTCGCACTTCCCTCCTCATCGACCTGGCCGTCAGATGCTATTCCACCACATACTGCGCCATGGCACTTCCTTCCGGATGTCCTCAGCTACTCTCGGTTCGTCCTAGCTTCGCCCGAGTACATGCTCGCCGAGCTTGAGCGAGAGCTTGGGGAGCTCAGAGATGAATGGGGATTGCTCCGTGGAGACACTCTAGGACGTGATTTTGTGCGAGCTGCTAGGGAGAAGGTGGAGACCCAGGTCGGCAAGGTCAAAGCGGAGCTGATGACGGAGATGGTCAGAAGAAGCGAGAAGGAGAGTCGAGCGGCCTGCGATGAGGCGGCGGGTCACAGTAGGAGTGAGGCAGAGCGACGGCTGGAGGGAGAACGCTTGGCTCGCAACCGCGATTTGGAGAGGGATGTCCCCGGCGACATACCCACCGAATTCCTTGCGACGCAAGACTCGACCTTCACCATTCCACCCCATCGTCCTGTTGAGCCAAACCCATTGCCTTCACCTAAGAGGTCTCGACGCCGAGCTGCGGCTACAAATCCCGTTGCTCCTATTCCCCCTAGCCCATCCTACTTTTTTTACCAGTCCTCTCTCGGCGCCAACGTCTTCCTCCATCCACTCGACATTCGAATCCTCCTTGCCCACTACAAGTCGTATTCCCTCTTTCCCCACATTCTGTCACTCCGATCTACCGGTTTTGATCCTGGCACAATCAACGACGAGCTGCGTAAGCGGTGCAAGTACCTTTCACACCTTCCCGCCGGAACAGAAGTTGTATTCGTCGAAGCGGAACTGGAAGAATTTGTGGGTCAAGAAGGCTTAGTGGCGTTCGAGCAGCCGCTTCGAGCTCGGCGGGAGAAACGACGAGCGAGAGTGAAGAGAGAGGATCGAGCGAAAACACGGTGGGAACAAGCGGAGAGGAAGAAGATACCGGTCATGGCGGTGACGCCGGGAGAGGACCGCGAGTTCTCCCTGGCCCTGGCGAGATCGACAGTCGAGACCACCTTGATAGAGTCGACAATTACATTCCAGCCTGGCTCAGCTTCGTCCTCCGCGTCGCATCTTGGCACGCTTCCCGCTCCCGGTCCTTCGCCGTCAACATCTCCCTCAAACCTCTCCATCTGGGGTCTAGACCCACAGCCCCGGCCCACCTTCGCCTCCGCTCTTCATTCCCACGCTGTTTCCATTCCGACACCAACTCGTCGACGCGATCCAGGCAAGAATGAGATGGAAGCCGATGTGGCGTGGGAGGCATTCGAACGGCTCTCGGTCGGTGCGACCGACGAGGTAGATGTGGGGACGGCGAGAGAGAGCGTGAAGGGAGGCGGAGGAGGAAGGAAGGGAGGGAAGAAGGGTCAGAAGAAGTTGATCTTAGGAGGTGGAGGGGGACGAAGAGCATAGCGAAACTGCCAAATGACAAAGCATCACAGTGAAATCATAGTTGTAGCAGTCAAACCGCGATGTCCGGTCCGTGATTTACCGGTGTTTCCCACTTTCATCTCCGCATTGTTGTTTCCTTTCCCTCATCATTGTCACCATGCCTACTCCGGGTACTTCGGGCACAGACTACGTTGGTCAGCTCCTGGTATCTCCTGTCGCTGTGAAGCTGACATGGCCCCGCTTCAGGTTACAGCTCCGCTGCACTGATAGCAGTCGGCGGTCTAGTGGGCGCAATCCGACGGGGCTCCATCATCTCACTCTTGTACTTCCTTCCCAAAACCCCTACTGCACCATCTTGATGCGGGATCCAGGGCTGGAGGTGGCAGTGGAGCAGGGGCCGGATATGGGGCGTACCTAGTCTCCAAAGACTCGCATGACGTGAACGTCTCCCTAGGTGTGTAGCCGAAAAGCAGTTGACTCTGATGGCGTGACAGTGGTCTGGTGGCTCCTGTGCGCGGTCACGTCGTACCGATTCGTCATGACGGAGAAGTTCATGCCTAGTGGACTGGGTGGGTCTCCTTTTCTATGACCGTGATGAGAAGACGGAGCTGATGGAGGTGGGCTGTTTTGGAACAGTCATGGTGAGCTTTAGCTGTGGTTTGGGTGAGTTGGTGGTGGCAAGCTGACGAGCAGTTTAGCTCGTGTCTATGCTTCTTGGGATCTATTACTCGCTTCTTCTCGTCGTGGATTGAACAGCGGAATGCAGCTCCTTACAGATGGTCGGCACCCTCCCTCGTCGCGATTCGGGAAGTCCCTCCTTTATGCTACAACGCGGAGATGCAGTATGCAAGGATAGTAACCAAACGGCTGACGCACTCACTCTCTTCGCCCAACCTCTTGAACTCACGTGAATCGCTTTGTCCAGCCCATACGCCGTCCACTTTCGACAGAAGGAATATTTGGGGAAAAGGAAGGAAGCTTGCCCAATCTGAGGCGCTTATGCTTTCACAGTACTTGCTTTCAACATTCCGATCTCGTCTTCAACTTCGAGTTACGAATGATCTTTCTCAATCAAGCCTAGACGAGTCCCACGCGCCTCCCCCTCCAGGCTCAGCTAATCGCTCGTTCCCCCGAGTCTGAGTCGTGCGTCCCGACATTCGATGGTATCGGCCGAAAGCGCAGGCATTTCCACGACGCAGCAACTTCCAGCGACTTCGATTAGCCCATTGAAGACCCAAACAGAATGCTGTCTGCGATCATCCGGGGAGCGCTTGGCCTTGGGATAAGCTGGTTTGCTTTCTTTCCAGGCAAATCCAATAACGGTTCGACCGAATCCTGTGGAGATGCTGCTCCGCACTCCACAAAATCCCATCGGTTCGGAGTTTTCGGAGAATGACAGCGATATGTCATACAGTCCCGAGGAAGTGGACTCTCCGCAGCAGCGGGAAGCCGCCCAAGCACCAAGGCCAGCTCTCGATTCGGTGATTCCGGATGCCAACATGAATAGACAGACACACACGACATGACATTTTCAATCCATCTGAATGTTCCTACGTTTACGCATGTTCGCCGTGGGGTAACGAAATTCTTCACGGATCGGTTCGACTCGAGGTTGCTTACATGCCGAAGCGCGGCGGTTAAAGGATGACGGCGAACCTGGGCATGCCATGCCCGAACCGGCCGACAGCGATCCTGTGAGGGAGCGTCACGACAAACCGTGTCCAAGATGGATGAATGAAGACGTGGAAGCTTGGCTGAAGTCGTGCATGGCTCTGGCTTGGACTTGCAAGAAACCCGGCGGCCATCAAGGTGATCTCAAATCAGACGATCGATCCCCTCTATGTGCGACATATGTATGTTCGTCCAGGGTGGTCGTTGGAAAGAGTCAATGCAACCGAGAACCATGCGGACTCTGACTCGAGAGTACAGTACGCCAAGCCATTGCATCGCTCTCCGAAGATCAAGCCCGTTGTGACGGGGAATATCGAGAGGTCTTGGAACAGGCATAAAATTTTGGTAGCCAAAAGATTCCGATCGTTTCGCGAAGCGCGCCAGCCAACCTCAATCACCTTTGTCGACCAACGGCAACGTAAGTACTTCAAGGCGGCCACCGACGAAAACACGTATGTCGACACGACAACGTTTGAAACCATGTTGATGCTCTGCGGTCATGCGCTCAATTGTAACCACACTAGGCCAGAGATTGAAGAGGGCGGAAATGAATCCATGGGCTCGAGCTTGATCGCGGCGGCTGCAAAGACGCTGACCGAGCGAGCGGAGGGCAGGGAAGCGGCTGTTGAGTATACCAAATGTCTGCTCCACCTTGACACGCATGGGGCCAGCCTTCATGTTAAGTAGGCGGCTCGACGTGAAGGACGCTCTGTCGGGCTTGGTTTGGTGGACATGGGGATGCAAAGGTTGGTAGCGGTGAGAATCTGCCAAGACGTACTGAGAAGGGCTGAAGTACTGGGGCTGTTCGGTAAAGACGTTCATAGAGCGTTGAATTCGATGATCGCTTGACAACGCTGGGTAGCCGTATTGTATGTAGCGAATGCGCAAGTCGTCGTAGTCCACAATCGCAACAAATAGTAGGCCAGACTCGTTCTTCCAACTGTGGAACGCTCCAGCGTCTTCCCTGGCGGACTGGGCTTTGAGATTAACTTGGCAGCCATCCATCAGACCGATGCAGTCGGGGATGCCGTAGTTGCGCTCGAATTGCTCTCTGATGACGGATCGCTGGATGGCGGTAGGTCAGGGGATGAACTCTGGGGCCCTGCGGAGGATGGCTTTGAGGGCGATCTGTCCAGTGGTGGACACCACCCACTACAAGCGCTATAAGCTCGGAGAGAGGGAGAGGAAGTGAGACGTACTTGAGACGCGAAATCTGAAAGACAGCTGGGCGAGCCGGTAGAGTAAGATACGAATGCTAGTAGAGTGAAGGGGCTTGTGGCTTGCTTGCGCAAGATACGAAGACTTGTCCGTCACTAGAAGTGAACTGCCCCAATGCGAGAGGCGAGCAAGGGAGGTAAAAGTTACCCAACAATGTCGACGGTGAAACACCAAATTTGTAATATGGAATAAGTTTCATTCGTAGTTGAGCTTCTCTCCATTTTGCATGTAATCGACAACTTCTCACACCCCTCAGGATTCGAGCTGAATCACCCTTCGATTCCGGGATAAGACATCCTCATGTCGGTGGCCATGTTTGATGCACCGTCTGGAAACATCCCACGTCGACGAGCGGTCGATGAGCAGGATTTCATCGCGGTGATCCTGGTCGGCTATGGCGAGAAGTCAGACCAACTGAACCCTCTCTACCATCCTCTGTGCTGATCGAAAGCTCCCTTGTCCAGCTTGTACCCGTTGAACGAAGGTACCAATGTCGTTTCTAAAGCGCTCCTTCCCGTCGGAGACGTCCCAATCCTGAATCATGTCCTCGACTGGGTTCTCGAAGCCGGTCTCATGGGTGCGTCTCTTTCAAAGCTCTCAGCTTTGCCTGTCGACTCGTGTGATCGCTCACACGATCGTACCCAGATATCTTGCTCATCGTCCCTCCTTCCTTCCACGCTGCCATCTCCGATCACATGTCCGAGAACTACTCCATCTCCTCACATCCCCGAGCCAGGATCGACCTGAAACGATACAACGACGGGGAGAGGGAGGAGGATGAGGAGCGGAGCGAGATCACCTCTATGGGTATTGGCGCGAGAGGAGGCAGAAGGGAGGGAACAGCGAGGTTGTTGAGACGTTTCAAGAACTCCATCAGAGTTAGTGGAGGTCCCCCTTGGCTCGAAGAAGGCGTACTGATGCGGGTCACCGATCAGACGGACTTTGTGCTGCTACCTTGCGATATCGTTCCGCCAAAGTCCCTGTCTCTCAGCTCGATACTCGACAACCATCGGTCAAAACCAGACGCTGTACTCACATCAGTGCTGTACGAGCCTGTCGAGGCGATCCGGGATGGTGGGTAATACGATCACGGACGGCGTTATGCTGATGAGAACAGGCGAAGAGAAGATCCTCGTTGCTATCGACAAAGATTCGGAAGAGCTACTCCTGATTCAGCCACTTGAGGGGTTGGAGGAGGACCTCGAGCTGCGCATGTCCCTCATCACATCTTAAGTCCACGAACTTCTTCCCCGCGAACCTTTTCCCCGCTGATACAGACCAGACATCCCACTCTTTCCCTTACTACCCGACTCCTCGACGCTCACATTTACGTCTGTCGCCATACAGTCTTGGAACTACTGGCGACGCGCCGGTCAAAAGATCTTGATAGCATGCGGGAGCAAGTCGTCCCATGGCTGATCAAGGGTGGATGGCAGAAGGGTCTCGGAGAGCGATGGGCACCGAGTGAATCTCACCCCCCTTGAATTTCTCACATACTAAGAAGTAGTCCTCAACCCCTCTCGAAGAGATCCCTTCGCCTCAGCACTCGCTCGATCCACCACCAACACCCTCCCTTCGGCCCTCTCCTTTGCTTACCCCACACCAAAATCCTCGCCGAGCTCGAATGACCGTACACCACTTCCCCAGACCATGCCACCGACGCCAACACCGGGAGTCGACTCGATCGATGGTCCATCAAGCTTAGAGAAAAGTTTCGGCAAGAACAAGGGGAAGGGAAGGCAATCCCCGTGGAGGTGCCAAGTCATAATCTGCGCTCCTCCGCCCGCGCTTGAATCGGCGCAAAGCAGCAAGGGCGGGAAAGGAGACAAGCACAAGTCGGCAACCGAGCCTGAGCATCTCATCCGCGCCAACTCGCTCGCAGGATACTGGGAGCTGAACCGACGGTTCCTCCGGAACTTCGCCTCCGCAAACATCCAAGTAAACGGAACGACCACCTCGCCACGACTCGCAAATACCACTACAGTCGATGACGGAACCGGCAGTGCAGCACCCCTTATTTCGCCATCCGCTCAGATCTCACCAGACAGTCTTATCGGGGAAAGCACTCGAGTCGGGGAGCGTGCGAGCATCAAGAAATGCGTAGTCGGACGGCATTGCCATATCGGCAGGGGAGCGAAGCTCACAGGCTGCGTCTTGTGGGACTTTGTCACTGTCGAAGAAAAGTTGGCTTTCCTCGTCCTTTTCCGCGGACAAGCTGATACGCGAGCGCACTCAGTACACGGATAGAGAACGCGATTCTATGCTCGAATGTCCGGATCGGGGAGAAGGCCAGTATCAAGGACTGCGAGTTTGGTACGGGTTTCGAGGCCAAGCCGAGCGGTGAGTATCTCCCACTAGGCTTGCAAAAGCTCGGAGCTGATGAAGCATGTTAGTGGTGCTAAAGGGGGAGAGGCTGGTTGCGGGACAGGAGGCTTAGGCGTCGCAGTCATTGATGGGAGTGACCACACTGAAGCATCCAGCCGTGTTCATCAGCAGTCCGATCAGCTTCCGCAGGACGTTGACGCGGCTATCGCAGTCGCTCCGGTCGCCGCAGTGCCCAAGCGTCCCCAGAGCATAATCTTCGGTGGTCGTGCTTTCATCTTCAAAGTCGATCTTGTGACCTAGCATGGCCTCAGGGATAAGGATATAGCCTCAGGGATGAGGATATAGCTTCTACTGGAGAAGAATGCTATTGTGATATGACATTCGGACGGCACTGAGAAAATTGAAAAGGTGACCCTCAATGCGCCGCCACAGCTGGGGCCTTGCCGTCCCCACCTCCCACTTTCACCTGGTCCGCAATCATAGCCGAGGATCTGCCGCCCGATCTCCCGGCCGCGCACTCATTGACGAAATCCGTAAACATCTGCATGAAGACCATGTTCAGCTAATTTCGATTCCCGAAGCTCGACTTTCGCTCACTTCGATGGTGTCGAGCGGACCTCCCGCACTCTCTGGGTGAAATTGAACTCCCCAGATACGTTTTCCGGACTCAGGTGTGGAGATGATACCTTCGACCGACGAGTCGTTGCAATTGATGAAGAAAGGCGCCCAGCCGGATGGAAAGTCTTCGGTGAGGCGGAGGGCATATTGGTGGTTCTGCGACTGCGTGGTGGGACACCGCGTCAGCAAATTATCATTGAGACGAGTCTCCTTGTGAAAGATCACACGCACAGTCACATAGACTCGTCCCGCCTTGATACTCCCTGAGCTTGCCAGCGCCAAGACCGGCTGATTATGTCCCCGATTCCCAAAAGTCATCCGATACGCCTCAAGCCCAGCCGCCAACCCCAAGATCTGATGACCCATACAGATCCCGAAGATCGGTTTATCCCACTCGTCGATAGTCCGTCGTACGCGTACCGCGGTGTCCATGATCATCTTGGGATCACCGGGACCATTGGAGAGGAACAGCCCATCGAACTGATCCCGGATGGCATTGAAGTCGTAGTCCCAAGGTAGGACAGTGAGGACCGCTCCTCGCCTGATCAGGGAGCGAAGGATGTTGGCCTTGGACCCGAAGTCGAGAATGGCGATCCGAGGTCCGGAAGCGCCTTCGTTCAGGGTGTAAGGTTTCGGGGTAGATGCTTGGGCCACGAGGTTGTCCTTGCTCGGATCCCAGTATTCCTCCTCTCCCGGCCGAGGCGCACTCACGTCGTCACCAACTGTCAGGCGTCCTAAAGTCGTTCCCTGATCCCGGAGCAAGCTGGTGATAGCCCTCGTATCGACCCCGGTGAGACCGGGCACTTCGTACCGCGAACACCACTCGTGGAGCGATTCAACGGCTTGGTAATGTGAGTACTTGAGCGCGACGTCGGATACCACGACACCAGTGCACTGGATCCGCTCAGACTCGAGGAAGGGCAGACCCGGGATGGTGGCGGAGGCTGTATTGGAGGGGACACCGTAGTTCCCGATCATGGGGGATGTGAAGACGAGGATTTGGCCGAGGTAAGATGGGTCGGACATCGAGTCGGTGTCTGCGCAATGGCCGTACCGAGGACGTGAGCGAGCAACGAGTAGCACAACCAACAAAGCAAAGACAGCCATCGTCAGCGTCTTGTCCGAGTCGTCCCTGCCTTCACTCACAGCTCGTAATACTGGTACTAAAGACCGTCTCGCCAAACTTGCTCTTCTCGCTCCCAAAGCTCTGCCCGCGATAGCTTTGCCCAGATTTGAGGTGGAGTGTAGCAGGTATCTTTGCCGGGAGAATCGGTGTGAGCAAGGACGGATGGACAGTTGCGAGATTTCGTTTGAAGAGGCCGAGAGGCCGAATGGTGGGTCGAAGAGACTGCATGTTGGTGATCTGATTGCGAGACAAAAGGTGCTATTGATTCAAATAGCGAGAAGGTCCTGATGAATGGGGAGAGTGAAGACCAGGTCGGAAAGGTAACTTTGGGAGGCCATGTCAGAGATGGGAGGGACCAAGGAGGATCCTCACTCGTCAGAGGTACGTTGCAGCCACAGCATCGACCCTATTTGGGTGGATTGCTTCTCCTGGAAGCTGGAGAGGTGGAGATGATGCCAGCTGTATAGCCAGCGTTTGAGGGATATCGTAAATGCTAGCTCGACGAGGAATGGAGTAGTAGATTGCCAGGAGACTCCTTGACCGTCTTTTACTCGATGGGATAAATGGGTTTAAACGTTGTTCGGGATATTCCAGGTGCTCAGCGGAAGCAAAGTTTACCTGGTGGGAGCTCGGCCAGGAGTCTTTCTCCTCCCCTCTCAAGTCTCCTCGTCTCCCTCTTCTCATGCAAACCCAATCAATCCATCACGCACCGCTCATCGGTCAAGTTCATGAAGTTCCTCGTTTTCGGAGGAGGCGGGAAAGTCTCGCGGCATTTTGCTCGACTCGCGTCCTCAGAGGGACATGAAGTCGTTTCCGTGATTCGGGATGACTCGCAGTAAGTTGCGCTCGCAGAACTGTCCTACCCAATCATCTTCATCCTCATCCCTCATTGGGTCACGACTCCCTCAAGTTCGCTCCGGCGTCGGCCCCCTTTCTCGTCAAGCTGCCTCGTAGGACCGGAGCTGATATGGCTCAGCGCATCCGACCTCCAATCCCTCGGTGCAACACCCCATATCCACTCCCTCGAATCCGCCACCGTATCCGCCCTAGTTTCCCTCCTCACCACCACCTCACCTGATGCCGTCGTTTTCGCCGCCGGTGCTGGCGGGAAAGGCGGCAAGGAAAGATCCAGAGCAGTGGATTACGAGGGCGCGGTCAAGGTATTTGACGCGATGGAATCGGCGAATGTGAAGCGATTATTGCTTGTTGGAGGGCAGGACGTAAGGACAAGGGAGAAGGGATGGCCGGACTGGTATGATGAGGGTAGTAGTGAGTGTGAGGGATCGTGAGAGGTGACGGACGCTGATCGGTTGGATGGGTAGAGAAGCAGAGTGAGAGGACATGGAATGCTATTCCCGCATGTAGGTGTGCTCATTTTAAATGGAGTATCGCTGATCCCCTCTTCTTCACCATCTCTCTGTGGCTCTGTGGCCATCGTACTCGGTACTCAATTCTATCGTGTCCCTCCTACGCTCGGACCCGCAGACATGGAAGCCAAGCTCGACGCCGAGCTCGAGCTGCACTCCCGCAAGTCGTTGCAATACACCGTCCTCCGCCCAGGCGGTCTCACAGAGGAGCCGGCTGGTGGGTGTCAAATGGGGCAAGTGCAGATCGGCAAGACGAGGTGAGTAGGCTGGCGAAAGGTCTCCCCTGGAGGCGCTTGTGTCTTCGACCTGGTGGGAACTGGGCCACGCTGACAGAAACAGTCGAGAACTGGTTGCGAAAGTCCTCCTCGCTTGCGCCCACGAGCCGCGGACCGAGGGATTGACCATCGACGTTACGGACGGTGAGGGGAACGTGGAGAATGAGCTGGCGGCGGTTGCGGAGGAGCGAATCGACACATGGACAGGATAACGAATGGGAGGTCCGCACAACGAAAAATGATGCAAGGTATAGCATGTCTCGACATCGAGAGGTATCGCTATGAGGGTATCCGGTCCTGTGCAATGTAAATCGCTGGGTCATCCATTGACACTCGCTATCAGACCTTGCAACCGGGTGTCGAAGAGCGCAGAGTTGATTGGCATCTCGGGGGTGTGGAAGGGGTTCTTCATGACGGCGTCGGCGTCTGCATCACACAACAACGAGCGGGAGGTAGAGGTGCAGGAGAGAAAGAACATCGCGAAGCGTTTTCGAGGACCATGAGATAGGTCTCGTCAGCACCAGGATTTTACCTGGGAGCAAAACAGGAGGTTGGACTGCACGCACAGATCTCATAAACCTTCCTCAGCAGCTCATCCAAACCCTGATGCGGCAACGAATGCAGCACGACAAACTTCGTCCCTATCACCACACCTTTTCAGCTTCGACTCCCACCAACACCGCCCCTCCATCATCATCCCAATCACCACCCCCAATGCCACCTTCCTCTCCATCCTTCCGACGTCGTTGGGCAAGGGAAGGGAGGAAGACCCACCGGTAGAAGTCAAAAACACCCTCCCTCCCCACCCCTCACCCTCAAACCCCTCCAGACCACCTTGTGAACCCACCATCCCTGCCGGTGGAGAAGGGGTTAGGCGGGAAGTTATCGCATGGATCCCGTGTAGGGTCCCGGCTAGGATTAGGATTGTGTTGAGTGGGAGTGGGGGTAGGGTCTCTGAGAGCGAGCGTCAGCGAGCTCGTACCGATCCGTCAAGCATGATTGGGGCACTTTAAGGTCTTGGAGAGCAGAGGAAAGGGATGAGGAAGGGCGAGGCGGCTCACCGCTGTATGACCGACTGAAGACTAAACCACCGGCTTTGTTGATCACCCAGAGAGCGTGGATCGTCATCGCGGCGGACCGGAATGGAAAATCGGACGCCTGGGAGGAGTGCTATGCAGGACCAATTGAATTCGGTCTCTGAGCCAGGACCAGAGCCCTTGGGATTATGACATTACATCCGCGACTGCTTTCTGAAATCTGTCATCTGCAATGGGAAGGTGAGGACCTGATGTCATGCATGGTATGTCTAGACCAGTCCCGCCGAGTCTACCCAATATACAAGAAAGCCCAAAACCATACTCGCTCTAAAGTCTAGTTGATCTATTCTCGGGTATACACGTCTTTCGGTGAGACGCCGCCCTCGCCTCGCTTGATGCTACCGCGCGTCAGCGTCTACGACAACGAGAATCCTGGTGCGATACTCACTTCGCTCGTCCCCAAGCTTTGATCCGGATGCTGGATATATCGATGAACCCCGTCGTCGATGTCGGCTCAAACCCGCCCATTTCGTCCATCGAGGAGAATCGGGCGTCATAAAGCCCCTCGTCCGAGTCACGCCCCTCGACAATCACGTTGCCCTTGTAGCATTTGAGGCGGACGAAACCGTTGACCGTCTTTTGAGATGCAGGAATTGCGGCGGTGATGAATTCCCGCTCGGGGGAGAAGAAGAAGCCGTTGTAAAGGATTTGAGAGAATTGGGTGGTGATAAACTGGTCACGCAGGGCACGGACATTCCGGTCGAGCGTCATGCCCTCGAGATCCATATGAGCGACTCGCAGTATCGTCGCGGCCGGAGACTCGTAGCATCCTCTTGATTTTACGCCGATAAAGCGGTTCTCAACAATGTCGATTCGTCCGATACCGTGCTTGCGAGCCAGCGCGTTGAGTGTGAGGAAGATGTCGACGGCATCGGTAACGGGTTTACCGCCGGCAGGGAAGGTGACCTTGACAGGAAGGCCTTTCGCAAACTCGATGTGTACTTGCTCGGGGTGCTCGGGAGCGCTTTGAGGGGACGTGGTGAGCTTCCACATGTCATCGGGAGGTGCCTGATTGGGATCTTCGAGGATGCCCGCCTCGTACGAGATATGAAAGAGGTTCTCGTCTGCAGCGATAAGCAAAAGCAGCGCGAGCTTTAACGAAACTGACCAGTCGACCACGGCTTTGCGGCGGTCTGGGTGACGGGAATGCCATTCTCGGCAGCATAAGCGAGAAGTGCCGTTCGGCCAGCAAACCGATTGTAAAATTCTGCGACCGCCTTGTTAACAGGAGAGGCAGAATTCAGGCAGCTCAGCTCACCACGGAGACGCCATGGTGCAATCACCTTGATGCTGGGCGCCAAGCCGTAGAATGCAAGCTCGAATCGGACCTGATCGTTACCCTTGCCAGTACAGCCGTGAGACACGAAGCTGGAAATGGACATCAGCTTGATCCGTCGACATTCGGGTTCTGCCTCACTCGCAATTTTCCCGCTTGGCAACTTCGATCATTCCTCGGGCAATGACGGGACGAGCTAGGGAGGTACCGAGAAGGTAGACGTTCTCGTAGATCGCGTTACACTGCACGGCAGCTACACTGAATCAGCATATGGTGTGCCAATCCAAGCGAGGGCTCACGGTAGATAAGCTCTTCGACGAATTCCCGTTTGAGGTCCTCCAGGAAGAAGCCTACGGCGCCGCACTTCAAGGCTTTTGTTCGGGCGGCCTCGAAGTCCTATTGAAGCTCAGCGAGCTTGCTCAATACTACCTGAGACGCTAACCTCCTCCTGTCCAACATCAGCCATGAAAGCGACGACGTCATACCCTTGCTCAATGAGCCAGAGGAGGATACATGAGGTGTCTGGAGGACGAGTATTAGCTTGAGACAATACAAAATTGAGACGGAGTACTCACCGAGACCGCCGGAGTAGGCGAGAATGACCTTACCCTTCTTCTGCGACGACGCCATTTTGCCGAACCTAGTCCACATTGAACAGCCGTGAGCCTAATGCTGGCCTGACAAGCGTGACGAGGCGGGATGACAAGGCTCAGACATCCAAGGAAGAGATAAACTTCAAACTCGCATCGGCCCACCCACTTCTCCCACTCCACCGACTGCTCAATCTAATCACCCTGAGGCTTCCGACTACGCCCAGCGAGGAACCAAGCGACGCTCGACGAGAGGTTCAACTCGGAACGCCGGGAGCTCGACTCGTCGGAAGCGAAATGGGGTCTGGGAACGGGCACAGACTCCCGGCAAGGAGGACGCATTCAGTGGAAACTGCGTATGGTTTTGTATTGGGTTTCATCTTGTAGGGCGAAAGGGGGTTGGTGCGGGTGAGAAGCACTGGCACTCACGATGAGGAGAAAGGAAGGGTCCGAGGTCTATCAGACACAATGTCAGCGAGGCTGTCATGACCATCAAGGATGATGTTAAAGCGAGCAAGGAGAGAGAGATCAGACAAAAGCGCTGGCAAGCGCGATAGCCCGTCCAGGTTTAGCTGGAAGGGGTTCCAGGATACCCCCGCGAAGGGGATCCCTAGCTCGTTCGACATGGTCGGTCAGACGGGGTGAGAATGAAGGTCATCTTTTCAGGTGTAGCAGGGAGCAACCAGTCCTCAAATTTGCGATAGGACTCACGTTTTGAGCTGAGCAGAAGGTTGAGATACGTGCTCGTTGGAAAAAAGTCGGTGGTGAGCAGTGAAGGACTCACAAATTCGACTGATCTCAACAAAACTTTTCCATAATCCCGCTTATCCCCGGACATGGCGGCACAGGCCATCTCGATGCCGGGTCGTCCATTCGGCTTCCTCGATCTTGTCCGTATAACGTTACGCTTACGACTTGACGATATCTCTACTTCATCGCCCTCCCATCTCCATAGTTTCTGAATATCGTCTCCATTTCATCGTGATGCCTGTGCCACCTTTCGGTTCTGCCTCCGCCTACACTGACTCCTTCCCTTCTCCTCCACCTCGTCAAGTCACGATCTCCGCGGAAACATGCTTCAACCTCTCCCTCTTCAAGGGTGAGTCGGGCTCTGTTCGACCCGTAGGAAGCTCCCTTGGAAGCTTCCCTTGTTGGAGGTGGAGAGTTCGACCATCGGCTGATATGCATTGCTGGGGTATAGATATGGTCAAGCAATATCGCCGCCTAGACGACCAAATCATCACCCGCCTCAACCGCGCCTCCGCACAACTCCGCGACCAATCCCGGCTCTCCGGCTCCGGTCCGTCATCGTGGTCTAGAGGAAGAGGAGCGGGTGCTGAGACGCTGGATGGGGCCGAAGGGATGTGTGTGAGGATATGGGGCGAGATGATGGGTCAGTGTAATCTGCCACTCCTTCATCCCCGCCTCCCGATTCGACTCTGCTCGATGTGTGATTGACGGACGACGTTAGCTGGATGGGCCCACCGACAGACCCTCCTTACGTTCTGCCTCCAAACCCTCCAATCCTCGCTCGAGTCTAAACGACCACAAGGCATGTCCGCCCTTGACCAGCGACTTGCAGCTATCCCCGTCAACCCAAGTGGCCGAAGAGAACGGGGAATGAAGGAAGATGAAGTAGTGGTTAGTCAAGTGCTGAACGTCCCATTTTCTGTACTGATGCGGGACTAGGCGGATCAGTTGGCCAACGAGGAAAGCATCGAGGCGATCATCCGGAAACGGACATTAGATGGTCGGTCGGCCAAGACTTTTGAGATACGAGGTGTACTGATGGCGTATGGTAGCTTTTCGGTCACGGTGTCCTTTCTTCGTTCCGCCGACAAGCGATACTGTGGGGAGAGGATGGTGGAACCTGGCAGAAAGTGGGAGGGCCGGGAAGGGACCGGATCTGCCATGACGAGTCAGGTGACACACGGAGCGAGACGTGTAGTCTTGATGATCGATGTGAGGCCTGGCATGTATCCTCATTGCATCTTTGTCTCGATTCAATGGGCGAGTCGCTCGCCAGGCAGGCGGGGAATGCGTCCATCGCTATGTAAAAGCGTAGCTCATGCTGGGGTGCTGGATCCTATGAAAATCCCTCCAATGCCTCCGAGTCGTCCAAACTACCGGAACCGCTCCGCGTAGCTCAGTCTTCATCGCTGCCGATGTCGATCGGTGCGTCCGCGGTGTTCCCTGTACCTGGTACGACCGGTGCCATTCCCTTGGCTTTCTTCGTTGCTCGACCCGCAGGTGTGTCGAATGGCCGCTTGGCGGCCTGGCCTGTACCGGACGAGCGACCTTTCTTGCTGTATGTGATAATGGGTGACAAGCGGGCATTCGAGGGAGCGACGCCGGTCAAAGTCGTTGCCGAACCAACGTCTGGGGGGTCTGTGCGAGATGGCCGCCTGGGTTGTGCGAGCTGAAGAGATGTTGATGTCCGGGTAGAATAGGCAGGTGCTGGATTGGCGTCATCCTCCAACTCCTCTTGGGGTTCATCCTCGTTAGTCTCGACCTCACGTTCAGAAGGCATCGCGGCCGATGACAGAACCGGGCTCTCAGATCCGCCCGAGCTCAAGGTGGTTTCGCCATGGGTGACACTTGTCGCTGCCGTCTTGTAGTGACCAGTACTGGCTGGAAACGGGACGCCTGGGGGTGGGGAATGCCGTTGAAAAGAAGAGCGAACAGCCGGTGTTCCTGTGTAGTCCCTCATTTGTGGTGCTATTGCAAGCTGGGGATTCGGGAATTCGAAGCTCTGCATCGTTGAAGTAGTGCTGACAGTCCCACGATTGGGCTGTGCATCCGCCATCGGACGTCCCAAGCCTTCAAGAGGCGATTGATCCACGTTAGGACTACCAACGGGGGACCCATTTTCAAAGCTCTCGTTGACAGGCTCTCGATAGCCCGGTTGATGCGGATGTGAAAGGTTCGAAGTGTGCGGAACGCCCGTTTGACGACCGATGGCCAAAGTGGACCGCGAACGAGCGGCAGAGACAGGCTGCGCGAAATCAGTCTCGAAGATGTCGTCGCGTTCAGGACTGAGCATGTGAGCACCGTTTCCATCGTTAAAGACGGCGTTGTCGAAGGCCAAGTCGTATGGTTGAGGTGGGCTGAGGGACGCGCTGTGCCGTCGAGCAGTTCGTCCGTCTGAGGACCTTTGCTCAGCGCCGCGAGCTACGTCCATAGCTTCCCCATAGCCCCAACCTCGGGTATGAGCCTCGTCCAGCGGATCAGGTGACTCAGTCGAGATTGCGCGATCTAAATCTTCCGAAGACCGCGAGACGGAACGAGGACTTTCCTCGCTTCTGTTCGATACCGTCGAGATGGCTGGATCAAGGAACGGTCGAGAAGGGCCCGCGTCTGCATTCGATTTCGATTCCGCGGCGGCGATATGATGAAACTGCTGAGATTCCAGTATGGCGACTGAGTCCTGTGAGGCTTCCTCAGGAGGCTGGGCATCGGCTTCACGGCGATCGGCTTCGCGAGGCACTCCCGCTGCTTTGGCTTCGTTAATCGACCAGTATTCCTGCGTGAGCGTGTCGATGATCAGTACCCAATCGTTTCGGAGATTATGGGTCTGATCGGCTTTCCAGACTTGTCGTAAGGTATCGTCATAAGCTTGGCGATCTGGAGAGCTTGTGAGAGGCGCTCGGCGCTACATCACAATCAGCTGCTCGAAAATGCTACACTCTTTTCTTCCATACCTGGATAAATTCGAGAATCTCCGCTTGGTTCTCGAGGAGCTGTTTTGCGTAATGTATGAGGTACAGACCGCAATCGGAGAAATTGGGTTGCTGGGGGACCTGCAAGTGACGGCTATGAGCCAACGTCGATGATTCACTGTCAAGCGCACACACCCTAGCCTCCATATACTGCGCGTTCGGCATGTCATACACGATGCCCTTCTTGTCCCTCGCCTCGTATTGCAGCCACCGAGTGAGACAATTCAAAACCGCTCTATGAGCTCCGCCCAGTGAGTCAAATGTCAGGATCCAGCAGCTAGTGGATGTCAGCTCAATACAGTTCGGGTCGATAATCAAAGGCTTACTCGTTACTTTGCCATATCTTGGCATCCGGTCGGACTTCCCTTTTCGGCGGCGAAGCTGAGGGGACCCTATCTTCATCTTCCGACGCATGCTCTATCTGATTGTTGACGATTGACCAAGTCGCCGAAGGTATCGGGCGGCCTGGCGAAGGATCTAATCCATTACGCTCGAGATCAATGGACATGCGAAGCACTCCATCAGACATCCTTGAGACATCGTGATGGTCGCCAGTAAACAAAATTTCCTCATCCATGACGTCGAGTGGGTCTGCTGATGCGTAGCTGGCATCAGCAGCTCCCTCGCCATTCATGCCAGACGATGCCAAGTGATGTCTCGCCTTGGCAGGAGAATGTGGTGGCTCAGGCTGCAAAAGATCAAGGTCGTACGCGGGCGATTGACCCCGTTGCTCCTGAGCTGAATGAGCGTCCATATCGACGTCCGAGCCCGCCGCGTCGGCGGCTGCACTCGACCGAGTTTTGGCTTTGCGCATGGGCGGAAGCTCGGGAGGTGGTGAATACTGCCGCAATATACCAGCAGGATTGTAGATCACAGCGAGAAACCAGTGTAGCCTAGGCTATGTCAGCTTTGCGTCAGCGTACAAGCTGTGTCCCTCACGATTCGTTGATGGGAATGACTACGAAATCCATGTCGAATATGTCTCTCCCTTTGGTCCACTTCTTGACCGAGTCGTACGCTGGCCATCTCGGATCTTCCTTACTGCCTCTTTGCCTGGACCCAGTAAGTCTTTCTGGGTTGTCTACGAATAAAGCGCTTCACTTTCTGGAGGACAGCTTGTTATAAAAGAAGGAGTTGAAGAGGTGCACTTTGCTTCGAACATGCGCGTCTACTCCGCTGATGATATATCTACATGATCACCATTCAGCTTGCTGGTCTAGCAGTGTCTAAGGATACCCACCTTAGTCCGAACTCAATCAGGGTGTCATTGAGGAAGTCGTTCGCTATGACCCGGTATCGTTCAGCTTGTGTGATATCAAGATCGGCTCGACCTTGCGGAGGCCAGCCGAAGAGCCTGGCCGAGAGTTAGAGTGGATTCTTGGGGTGCCTGTGTGGATTTACAGTTCGTCCCTATTCGAGGGCGGCGCTTCAGAGGTTCTCGGTGGTGCGTTCTCCTCCTGGTCCGACCCCTCTCCATACTTAGGCGGGTAGCCCGTGCTGCGAAGATGACGTCGTGGTCCCCGTCGATCGCCGGTGGCCTGCTGAAGAGGTTCACTGGTAGTGCTGCAAATCGCGTTGGCTGGCTAAATGCACCGGACAAAAGACTTACAATTCGAGTTTGGTCTGGCTTGGGTCCTCCATAGCCCTAGACTTGCCCTTGCCCTTGGCACTGGGCTCTTGTCGACCTGTAGCTCGATCCAAAATTGCCTTCGATTCCCGCCTGCTTTTGCGTGCGACGACAATATTCCGCCTTTCGTCTCCCGCTTGTGATGTTCGCTGATCTCGCGCCGCTCGTGGTCTCTCGGTGCTTCGACCGTTTCCGTGGCTTCCTGGATACCCCGTTTTGATCGCCGTGGCACTTTGAGCACTGTAGTCAATTGAGCGAACCGGTGTCACGTTTTGCCAAACATGGACTGACGGTATTCTATGGGGAGATCGCCCGAGTCGCTCTAGAAGCGCTTCCATGCATTTGACCAAAGACCGTCCTTCCTGACTCTGATCTTTGAACGCAATGATCAGCTGTGGTTGTGTAAATTGGTATGGGTCGACTGCAGAGCTCATCAGTCTATGTGCTTTATTGGCGAGAACATTCTGCACTTACTGTCCATATTAGTCAACTGAGCGAGACCGTGGCGTGAATGCGACAGCGTGCTTTTCCCCAGATCCATATCCAGCATAAGCAGAGGTTGCTCTGTGTCAGAACAGGTCTAGTCGACACAGAGTCAGCGATCGTGCTCAGCGGACAAATGGTCTACGCACTTGACCGCCGGTTACGCATTGCTTGATGTTCAGGCGGCAGAATTTAGGCGGATCGCCAATGGTTCCTGTGAGCAGCAGCTCATCGTTCGTCATGCGTACGCAGGCCAGGCGGAGTGGAAGTGAATCATTTATCCAGGCTATCTCGACTGCAGCGATCTGCGGATGTTCATGTGGATGCTGCTGGGAGATTGAAGAGGAAGGAATCATTCCGTTGGAGGGGAATCCTGCCTTCGCTTTTGGCTTCTCCATGCTTCGGTGGTCCTTGATGGGGAGATAAGCCGCGATACCCAGAAGAAGCACTACTCACCGGGAGGCCATGTCTATCCCGCATAGGTCTCCGCGGTAAGTGTACACCGGTCGGCTCCTGCCGCGATGCAGAAGGGCCGGCAATACTCTGCTTGCTTGAGGAAGCTTTGCCACCATTGCCTTCTCTCCGCGCCTGACCGCCTGATGAGTCTTGTACTGCATTCCGTCCGGTGTACTCGATCCCAGCATCCTTGAGATCATCCGTAAACGGACCTTCCGGATCCTCAACGGTCTCTTCAACTTCCTCCAACTCCTCAGCCCGAAACATCATGGCTGGCTTCATTGGACTGGAGCTGTCTTTGGTCGGGCTAGCCCTTGACCTCATCGGACTTCGCGGCCGTTCTTTTGTGGACCGTTGATCGATGCTCGGCTTCTTCGCATGCGCCACAAAGCCGCCTTTTCGCGGCACTGAGCCGTTCTGATTCATGCTCGATCGCCTGTTTGATGCGGGTTGTCCGAAAGGCACCTGGTCGTCGCTATCTTCGACTGCAAAGACGTCTCGGACATCGTCGCTGGAATCCTGTTGGCGAGGCGGCCGGGAAGTAAAGGAACGTTGTGGCTCAGGTCTAAACAGCTGTGAAGATGGGATGATTGGAATGTCGGGGTCTACACTCCGTGGCGAAGAAGAGCGCTGACGCGGATATCGATGGGAAGGGTGAAAGTCGTGAACGTATGCGTGCGAAGGTCCGGCGTGAGGCAAATTTTGTCGAGGATGACCGTAGAGGTTTGCATCCCGCAGGTGTTGGAAATTCTCGTTGTCGACAGGACGACAATCGAGTACAAGCTGAACGTCCGAGAGTCGTGATCCTTCGTCTAGAGATCCGTCGTCTCTCTTTCGGGGTGATTGACGTCGGGGCTGCAGGTCCCGGCGGGAACTGACCATAGCCTCGTAATTGATGAGATCTTCTTTGGGAAGTGTCAGTCGCGGGTTCTTGCCGGAGAAGCTTGTCCTCGAAGCCGATGTATGGTGATGGCTGCCACGAGGCTTTCGTGGTCGTGTAGGTGATGTTTCGGGCGAGGAAGGCTTGACCGTGCGGGAAGACCTCGTGGTACTCATATGAGCTGCACCGGCTTCGACATCGAACGTGTTCCAAGCAGGAGCGAACGGGCTGGCACGAAGTGTGTTCTTCTGCGCCTACGGAGGAATCAGGGGAGAGCTCCTTGCTAGACAATTAGAACGGAGGAAGCGCACCACTAGCCGTCCGCGTAAGGCTCTCATCTCGCCTTGGACCTTCATGACCGGATTTGGAGGGGAGACAGCCTCGCTATGCAGATATCAGCTCACCCGGACTACGTGACGCAGAGAGCGATGATTACTGATAAACCACTCACACATCGGAATCATCACCTCTATCTTTGCTCCGCGTCGTTGCATGCTGCTCCTTTCTTGGACCGCTACTACTCCCTCCATTCTGCATCTGTGCATGGGCGAGGATCGCTTCCATCTTCCCAGGGTGAGATGCTGGAAACGGAACGTTGATCCTGTGGAATCGGTAAGCCTCAGATCTTCCGGGAGATTGGAAGCACTCGGTACGCACGGGAGGTCACCGAGAACGAAGTAGTCCTGGTTAGATCCGAGATCAGATCTCATCATCCCCATGGGATCAGGTCATTTGGGTCGCGCTCAAAAACAAGCATTCGAAAGGTGCATACGGGCCAGGAGGATGCTTTCATGAGAGTCTTTCGATCAGACGTGCAATTGAAGCCTGCGCAAGCCTTTGTGCTAATAATCGTGATGCTGAATCGGGACTGACTTGGACGGAAAGAGGAGAGTAAAGGAGAAAGATTAGCCGGATATGGCGTGTCAGGTCATCAAAATATGGGCTCCCTGTTTTGCTCTTCGCTCTCGTCCTCTCACAATTGCTACCTGCTTACGACGCTTGTGACAGCAGCTTCCTTAGTCTAAAGGTCACCAGCCCGACATGATGGATGTAATTAGCTCCAGTGCCGATCCTGAGCGCCGAACCGTGCCAATATGGACAGCTCCGAGCTACGACTTCACCCACCGCCCCACTTCGATAGCCTCGGTCGATGCCAGCGACCTTAATTCAGAGGTCCCAGGCAACTTTTTCAGGCACGCGAGATGGTGCACTTTCCTTTGATCTCTCGACCTGAATGTTGACGACACTGGATTACGTCCAGGTGCGCAGACGGGACAGCCATCCTTGCGACTTCCGACGACCGTCATCTCCTCGTGTTTGATTCGTCCGTCCATCAGTCATCTTCTTTCCATCTACTCACAACCGAGTAGACCTATGGATGGTGAGGGTCCAATCTCGCTGAAATCTCGCACATTCCCTCAGCCAGACGCTATCCATTCGACGCTTTGGTATCCGACCGCTTCTGCCTCTTCGCCCGAGACCTTCTGCTTCGTCGCCAGTGTCCGTGATTCGCCCGTCCGTCTCTTAAACGCCTACGAAGGCCGGGCAAGTCGTTCCTTACCCCATCAAGGCACGTAGAGCTGACCGTCCCGCAGATCCGAGCGACATACCCGATCGTCGACCACCGCGAACGATTCATTGCACCTCACTCGCTATGCTTCAATCCCACAGCCACCAAGTAGGCTCCCTCCACTAGACACTCCGCTGACGAGAAGGCTATACTGTGGTCACGAGAACGCCATCGAGGTGCTCGACGTGGCCAATCCTGGGTACGACACGATGGAGAGGTTGAAGACCGTCTCCACCAAGAGGGAGCGGGGTGGACAACGAGGTCGGTTCCAGCAGCCCTGATTTTGTCATTCTCTGCACTCAAGCAGAGTATGTGCCAAGCACTGAGGCTGACAGGTGTTCCCAGGCATCATATCCGCGTTAGCCTTCTCATCAGACTACTCAGGCGTCTTCGCAGCTGGCTCCTTCTCGGGCACAGTCAGCTTGTACTCCGAAGATACGGGCGCGACGCCTATGCAGCATGTCGATGGCATTGTTGGAGGTGGCGTCACCCAGGTCCGCTGCCAGGACCCTGGGGTAGATCTTGCTGACGATGCGAGGCAGATCGCCTTCCATCCGCTGAATCCGCAAACGATGTTCGTTGCCTCGCGCCGATCGTCTTCTATCCAGGTCTTCGATGTTCGAGACTCGAGCCAACCTCTTGCCGAGTTGAAGAGAGAGGGGCAGACGAATCAGAGGCTGAATTTTGACGTGGATCCATGGGGCCGATGGTTCGGGTCCGGCGTAGAGGTACGTCAGAATTGCTTGAATTTGGCTGATGAGAAGTCCGGAATCGTGCGGGTATGGGATCTCACGGATCTGGCTTCGGGGCCCGTCTTTGAGGAGAAGCTCCATGACGGTGAGTTGTTGCAGAGGTGGACTGGCTGATAGGGGTAGACGCAGTCGGATCCGTGCAGTTCCACCCATACAAGCCTCTCCTGCTCTCCGTCGCTGGATCACGCAGCTACCTGCAACCCGGTCCTTCAACATGGCCTGACAGCGAAACCTCTCCTGACACCAGCTCCGATGACGACATCGAATCAGTCTCGTCCCTGTCATCCATCGTACCGGCAGACACCAACATGCGCATTTGGTCGTTTACTCCTGCCCCAAACGATCATGCATAAGTCAACCAGATCGTAAAGCAAATCGCCACGCCCGAGAGCCCCGCCATCATCGCTCCTCCCCAAATCAGCTGATCCCCCAGCTGTGTATGGATATCCCCCATCGCCAACGCTTCTCGGCAAGCGCTTTCCAGCTGGCGACCAAGTGTCTCGGCACTGAAGTTATCTTTGACCCTCTTACGCGAGGCCTCCGCAACCTCTTTTCGGCGGTCTGGCGAGAGGCTGATCAGCTCAGCCAGGGCTGGAGCCCACGCTTCGGCTGTCGGAGGACGAAGGAGGCCAGTGCCTGAAGAGTCGGAAGAGAAGTGGACAATGCTCTCGGTAGGACCGCCAGAGTCTGCCGCAAGGACAGGTAGACCGCTCGCCATGGCCTCTACCGGGACGATGCCAAAGTGCTCATTGGCGGGAGTATAGAGGAGGGCGAGGGTGTGAGGCGATCTGAGGAGATAGGAGCGCTGAGTGGTGGTGAAGTTCAGGATGAAGAGGACCTGGGTGTGTGGTGGAGACGGGGACGTGGTGGTTGTAAGGGTATGATGGGAGAGCTTGAGGTCGACGCACAGGCTTTGTAGGGTCGAGAGGGTGGTGACGTTGTCTGTGAGGGCTTCGTCATATCCTCCTGAGGTGGCCATCAGCAAAATCAGGGTGCGAGAGGATGCACCGTACCGCCAATGATAAGTCTGAGATCTGTGAAACGCTCCGGGTTGATCAGGTGATCTGTCTGAAGACGCGCAAAGGACGAGATGGCGAGCGCGACGTTTTTCTTTGTTTCGAAGCGGTTAAGCGAGATGAGAGTTGGTCGATTCCTGAATTCGAGGTCAGTCGCGCTTCGAGCAGGAATAGGTGCTTTGTCGTCATAATGGTTTGACTCACGACGATACTAGCTCAACTCCCTCGCCCTTGCTTTTCCCTTTCGTCTTCCCAGATGAGCTGTTCGGCTGGTACGCCTCAACAATCACACAAGGATAGACCACCTTGGGTGGTCGCTTTGCAAGGCTGGGGAAGGCACGTGCATACACTCTCGACGTGAACTTCGAGTTGGACAGTATGATGTCTGCCTGACCTGAATGCCGATAGCACACAAATCCATTAACGGGATCAGCTCCTTTCGCCTCGTAGATGGTATCACGACTGACCGGTAGTCCATTCTTCCAGCTTATCCACCGGCCACCGATACACCCTCTTCATCCACCCGACCCCACCTACATTCTTCCTCCCCACCTTTCCTTCCCCTTTATCATCAACCGCCACCTCCCAACCCCCGCTCAACAGCTTATCCGGGAAATGGCAATAGAATACCACTCGTGTCCCCCCCACAAGCCTGAGCAGGGGTACACAGACGGACTGCTGGTCGACGAAGAAGATGTCGAAGGGCTCGAGAGGGGAGAGGGGGTTGAACGCGGATGCTGGGCCGGGGAGGAAGAGCGAGAGGAGAAGGAGGAGGGTGAGGAGGAGGGAACGGAGGATCGAGAAGATTATCGTTAAAGGGAGGGAGGGGTGGAGTCGCATGGGGAGGGAGGAGCCGAGAACGCGGACTTGCAATGTGCCTAAGGTAGCTTAGCTGGCTGAAGTGGTAGTGAGCGAGGTAGAAAGACAGACCATCGCGAGTCTCTTCAAAACATCGGGAACGATCATGGCGGGACGTGAAGATCGTAATATCATGACCTCGTTCTTGCAGACATATAGCTGCATCGACGACGAGTCGCTCGGCACCGCCTGAGACCACCTGATCAGCTCACAACCTGGCCTCACATCGCCCATGAAGAACGAGGGCAGTTCTGGGAAGGAAGATCGAGTTCACCAAGGCCGAGGTCCGGATGTATGAAGCCTATACGAAGCTTATTGTTGTCCGACATGCTCGACTGATCTAACGAGGGATGGGCATTCCACTTTCATAGAACAAGCCAATATAAAGTGGTGATGTCACGTGCTGCAGAAATCAACCTTTCGCTGGGGAAAGCCCGATCTAAGCTTTGCTTGGGTGTTCTACTTGTTCCGAATGCTTATTTAGAGGTTGAGATCAGCATGCCAACGACAGGTCCGCCACTGGCGAGTGCGAGCTCTTCGAAACCTCATCCTCCGATCACCATCCTCAAACGGGCTCGGACCGAGCTTCCTCTAGCTCAGACCAAATTCCTAAAGAAGACCGCCAAAGGGAAGGTCTTGAATAGTGAGTGCAGCTTCTACTCGATCGAGCAGTACCAGCTTCCTGATGCAGCGACCTGATCGATCGGGACTGATGAGCTTTCGCAGTCTTGCGGGAGCGATATGTCCGCGATGACATTCCATGCGGTTATGAAGCGTGCAACCAGTGCTCGGAGTTCCCTGGATACCGACCGGTACTGCCGAGGGTCGGATTCACCAAGCATACGAGATTCGATGAACATCAAGGTCACTGGCTGGTCATCGACACGAATATCGTCTTGCATCAGGTGCGTCCCACCTGTCATCCGGATACTGCGTATCCGATGACGGTACTAGATGGATCTCCTGACCGCTCTGCCTTCCTCCCTTCCCTTGCTCATCCCGTCAACTACCATCCGAGAAACGCGACATCGGTCATTACCGTTGCATAACCGGCTCCAACAGCTCGTACAGGATGAAGACCGCTGCGTCTGGGTATGGTGGAACGAGGAACGTCGTGAGACGGCTACTTTCCGTGAAGACGAGGAGGGCAAGAAGGAGGGTGTGAATGACCGGAATGATCGAGGTTCGCTACCCACGCTTTCCAGTGACCAAGCTGATATCGAGCAGCCATTCGGCAAACTCTGGATTTTTACGCCACGCACTTGAGCGAATCATCTCGCAATCCGCCACGACTAATCCTGTTAACCGACGATCGCCGGAATCGCGAGATCGCTGCTGCGCATGGTCTGCTAGTAGCCAGTGCGAGGGATTATGTCGATGGGCTGGTCGGCGGTGTGCGCCAAGGTCTCGTGGATCTGGTTGTTGGAGGAGTGGATGAGATTGAGCCGGGCGAGAGGAGGGGAAGGAGGATTTATGACGAAGTTAGTGGTTTCCTAAAGCGAGAATCGGATTATCGTTCCTGCGAAAAGGAATCCGCTGATATGTCATTTCGCAGTATCTATCGCAGGACACGCTCAACGCCGGAGTGAAAGCTGGTCGATACCATCAGGGGCATTTCAACGCCAATCAGTACAACTACCTAGAGGTATGTAGGATCAATTCCCGCTGATCCGTGTGCTGACACATAGGCGCAGGGCTCCGTCAATGTCCCTGGTCTGGATAAGTCCGTGCTTCTCGTTGGGCGGGAGTCGATGAATCGCTCTGTCAACGGTGATGTTGTGGTGGTCGAGGTCTTCCCGAAAGCACAGTGGAAGGCGCCTGGCGAAGAAGTGGTGGATCAAGAGGGTTAGTTACCGCTCTTCTGTCATAAAACCGGCTGATCTCGAGGAAGTGGAACTCCGGGATGACGATGCAGAGGACGATGAGGGTGCTGGTATCGCCGAAAAAGAGATGGAGAAAGAGGGAGAGGAAATGATGGACGTGGGTGGGAGGACGAGGAAGAAGCCGCGAGCGATTCAGCCCACTGGCCGTGTGGTTGGTGTGGTGAAACGGAATTGGCGAGCGTGAGTGTTCAACTGTTTTTACGTCCCATATCCATTTCAGGTTTCATGGCGCTTATTGGTGGGTGGAATATAGCTATGTATGCCACCTGGACCGCTCTTCCCTCTCGGCATCCAACCTCACCTCTCTCTCCCAGCAGACTGTTTTCGCAACTCCCCTCTCTCGCTCCCTCCCACGCATCCGTCTCCGCACCCGCCAAGCCCCTCAGCTCGTGGACCAGAAGATCCTCGTCACCATAGATAGCTGGTCCCCCTACTCCCGCTATCCCGACGGCCACTTTGTCCGCTCGCTAGGGCAGGTGGAGGGTAAAGAAGCTGAGCAGGAAAGTTTGTTGTTGGAGTACGAGGTGCCATATCGGCCGTTTGGTAAAGCAATCTTGAGCTGTCTACCAACCGAGGGTGAGGCATGGAAAGTGCCGGATAAGACTGCAGGTAATCTGGAGTGGAGGGATAGGGAGGACTTGCGGGATCTCATCCTTTGCAGCATAGATCCGCCCGGTGGGTACCACACTCTGGTGGAAGCCTTGGCTAACGGCTTCACGATAAGGCTGCCAGGACATCGACGACGCCTTGCACGCCCGGCGACTGCCCAACGGCAACATCGAGGCCGGAGTCCGTGAGTCTTCTTCAGTCCAATGGTCCAGCTCCCGCTGACTGAAGTTTAGATATCGCCGATGTCTCCCATTTTGTGCTTCCCGACAATCCGATGGACTCGGAGGCAGCTTCACGTGGAACGACTGTCTACCTCGTCGACAAGCGTATCGACATGCTCCCCGCTCTGCTTGGGACGAATCTATGCTCCCTGCGGCCATTCGTTGAAAGATTGGCGTTCTCCGTTATCTGGGTATGCTGTACGCCAATTCTGGACGCGAGACGAATGGCTGATCGACGTCACAGGAGCTCAACCCGGAAGCCGAGATCGTCAACGTCCGCTTCGTCAAGTCCGTCATCGCCTCCAAGGAAGCGTTCACATATGAAGCGGCGCAAAATCGGAAAGACAACAAGTGAGCGTCTCAAATTATTCTTGTAATTCATCTAACCGGGTCAGATCTCTTCATGACCCGTTGAGCGAAGCGATCCGCCTGCTAAATCACCTGGCAATCAAGCTGAAAGCCGCTCGACTGCGAGCTGGCGCGCTTTCACTCTCTTCGCCCGAGCTCAAGATCCACCTTGATTCCTCCGAGTCTGCCGAGCCAATCGATGTTGAGCAGAAACAGCAGCGGGAGACGAACAGCCTGGTCGAGGAGTTCATGCTTCTCGCCAATATCAGTGTGGCCAGCAAGATCCAGGAAACCTTCCCCGCGACCGCTGTCCTCCGGTGAGTGCACGATAGCCGAACACGCAGTTTGCTGATCGCTATGCATCATGTAGACGACATTCGCCCCCGCCGAAAACAAACTTCGAAGCGCTGCAGGATATCCTGATGAAGCGGAAAGACATGACTCTGGATGTGTCAAGCTCGGGCGCTTTAGCCAAATCCCTAGACGCTTGTGTAGTATGCTTCAGCCTAATCAGCTGCCAGTGCCCAGTTGATGACTTTCAGGATCCGGCGAATCCTGAGTTCAATACCTTAGTCCGCATTATGGCTACCCGCTGCATGCTTGCTGCAGAATACTTCTGCTCAGGAAGCGTTTCGAAAGACGCATACGGGCACTATGGTCTGGCCACTCCTATCTATACTCATTTCACGGTGCGTCCCTTCCCGTACGTAGAAGCCATGCTGATGGCGATACCAGTCTCCGATCCGTCGATATGCAGATGTACTCGCCCACAGGCAATTGGCGGCTGCGATCAACTACACCCCGCTACACCCATCGCTTCAGAGCAAATCGCACCTCGAGAAGACACTGCACGTCGTCAATCGACGCCATCGATTAGCTCGGATGGCCAGTCGAGCAAGTGTGGAGTTCTACGTTGGCCTGGTGCTCCGGGCCAGAGGTCAAGCGAGAGGGACGAGGGAGGAGGCATTCGTCATCCGCACATTCAGAAACGGTCTTGCCGTTTTCGTCTCCGCGTACGCCCGTTTCCATTCCTTGCAGTACTTACTCACGATCGCAGGTTGGGACTGGAGGGTCTCATTACGTTCAACAAGGATACTCACGCTTTCGACTCGGAGAATTACACGATCTCGGTGCCGAAGCTTGAAGGAGGCGATGCGGTGATTGGGGTGTTTGACAGGATCGTGGTGGATGTGAGTATAGAGAAGGATAAGAATACGCAGAGGGGGAAGGTGAAGATGGTCATGGTGGAGCCAGTCAGCTCGGACGGGCTATGAACTTGCTAGTACCGTGCAGAAAATCTCTTGAAGGCACCGTAAAGGTCCCGTCGTCGCAAGGGATCTTTACACCGGAAGCAGGCGGTAGTACTTTGACGCGGTATATTGTTCTGCTGTTTGCGTATTTACGCTCCGTTCTCCTGTTTTCCTTCAAAGGAGCTCGACTTGCCGTCATGGAACCGGAGACGGCTTCCTCCTCATCATCTAATGGGAATGAGAGACCGCTGAGCTTGGACGAGTACAAGCGGTATGGTCGACAGATGATCATGCCCGACTTTGGCCTACCCGGTGAGTCCAAGCTCCTGTGTCCTCGATCGCTTCCTTCTTCGCCCGCAATCCTGAGCAGGAGATCTGATACTCGATCATAGGCCAGCTGAAGCTCAAATCCGCCAAAGTCGCAGTGATCGGTGCTGGTGGACTCGGCTGCCCCGTACTTCAGTATCTCGTTGGGGCCGGTGTCGGTACATAATCTGCTCAATCCCTCGACTGCCGGACTGACGTTTTGTCAAGGTACTGTAGCGATCTTCGACCACGACACCGTCTCGATATCGAATCTCCACCGGCAGATCCTACATGCTACCGACCGAGTGGGCATGAACAAAGCCGAATCCGCCTGCATCTCCCTTACAGCGTCCGTCTACCATCTCCTGCCTCTGCTCAAGCTGATGTCCCCAGTCTCAATCCGCACGTCCGTCTCCTTGATTATGACGAAGCCATAGAACCCTATAATGCCTCCGACCTTCTCCGCCCGTACGACATCCTAGTCGACTGCACCGACCGTCCCCAAACTCGCTACCTCCTCTCCGATGTCTCTGTCCAACTCTCCATCTCCCTCGTTTCCGGCGCCGCTATCTCGACATCGGGTCAGTGGGCGGTGTATGGAGGCAAGACGCCTTCGGGGCGGAGACGAGCTTGTTATAGGTGTCTTTGGCCGGAGGTATTGCCTGGAGCGGGGAATGATCGATGTGAGGAGGTTGGGGTGCTGGGGGTCGTGACGGGACTGGTGGGCTGTGGGATGGCGGGGGAGGTGATGAAGCTGCTCATTGGGACTGCTGGTATGTCCTCTTCGAACGGTCGTATGGGGTGCGGTTGATGAGGGAGCTGTTCGGGCAGATGAGGAGTCGCTGCTGCACCTCGTCAAGCTGGGAGGTAATCCCATGGTCCGGACCGTGAGGATGAGGGGACCGAGAAAGGAATGTATAGCCTGTGAGGAGGGACCGACCATCATCGACTATCTCGGACAGTATGGGTATGAGGATTTCTGCTCGGGTCCGGCAGGGGTGGATGGGGACGGCGCAAACGTGGAGCGGATTGGGGTGAAGGTCCGTCCTGCGCTTATTGGCGATCTTCCAACTAAAGCTGATGAGTGTGCAGGATTTCGCCGAGCTTTATGACTGCAAATACGACTTGAGCACCAACAGGACGGTGGTGATCGACACTCGGCCCGAGGTCGAGTATGCCATCTGCTCGCTACCTAAAACCACCAGTTCTTCCCCTCTTTATCCCCTAAGAAACCAACTGACAGTCCTAGATATCCCACTCTCCACCATGCTTTCCTCGCCAGACGCGGTCCCAGAGTCGGCAGACATCGTCTTCATCTGTCGTCGCGGCCAAGACTCGCAGGTCGCCGCGGCGGCTCTGGCGAAAGCGGGGAGGAGGAGAGTGAAGGATGTGATCGGTGGTTTGGAAGCGTGGTCTCGGGATGTCGATCCGACGTTCCCCACCTATTAGATGCCCCCGCCTCACTCCTCCATAGGGATACCCGGCACGTCCATACCATGCATGTCAAATAGCTTTGGCGAACCTCATAGCCTCCGCGCACCCCTGAGATCCTCTAGCACAGATGAATGGCAGTCCTTCACCCTCATCTCGCGGTCTGGGATCGGGTATCACGCATTTCAAGTCCTCCCTGCCGCAAGAGGTCAGACAGTCTCCACCGCTTGTTGCGATAACGAGGAGGGGGACTCACGGGTATGGACAAGGACAATCCGCTGGCGTGGGCACACAAGCCAAACTCTCCGGACAGACATATCCCGCTCGACAATGCACTGCGCACCACTCTTCATCAGCTTCTCCTCTCTTGACTTCACAGCGCGTGGTAGCCTCGACGCACCGCCTTCATACTCTGCCCAGCCCTTATGCGCCCTCCATCCGCTGGACTGCTGCTGCTCCTGTTGCGGCTGCCCACCACCGAACGGGTTCTGGCCGAAGGGGAAGAAATCGAATTGAGCGAGGGTGAGGGTGGGGAGGAGGAGGAGGAGGGTGAGAGCGATGACGAGGTGGGGGAGGTACATGTTTGATCTTGTGGCCAGTTGCGATGGAGGTTTGGGTGAAAGCCTGTCTTTACTAGTTTAGCTTAACGTAGACGTCTTATGGCTGGAAGGCGTGTCAGGGTGGCAGGCCTTGAATGAGAAGGCGCTTGATTTTGGAGCGCCACGTGCACGAGCTAGTCAACTTTGTCTCTATTATCCTTTACTTAAACGTTTCATATCTCGCCATCCGTCGATTCAAACAGTCTCATAGTCAGAATAATGATTCTCCGGACGCTTCGCAAGCCATAGATACGAATGATTGACCGCAGAATCATTGCCCTTGCCCCATACTACCGCCTGATGTCCGTCCGCCATTGACGTCGATACTGATTAGTGGCATGCAAGTGTTGGAGAATCTGAGTCCAAAACGATCCAGACTCACTCGAACAAGACGCAATTCAATGTCATGTCAAAGCCGACTTTGAGTCTTCCCCACCTCAAGGAACCAAATACCTTGCATCTGCGCTGCAGACAAATCTGTCAGGCATGGCAGGTCCTTTTCTGGTCAGACCACTGACTCACTCAAAAGTCTCCTCTTCCTCCATTCGTCTCACGATCTCGCGATCTGCATCCTTGAGGTTTCAATGGTGAGAAAGCGTCCTTGTCTCGGCTGATGGGAGAGATGTCCCTGCCTGAGTTCGGAGCGCACTCGTATTTCCCGCCCGAAGTGAAAATCAGCTTCGTCTTGTCACTCCACCATCCATGCTGAGCGCACGTCAGAGGGCAGCTAGACTAGATCGGAAATCCGGTGCTGGTGCTTGTGTTCGATATAGTCCGTTTTCGCGTGATCAAGAGATCGTTTGCGTTGAGGGAGTGATGTGTTCCAGGTATGGGGAGCGATGATCAGCATCACATCTCTTACGGACAGCTTGCATTTTCTAGGCCGCTCAGCCGGGATCAAAGGATGTCCAGAAGTAAAGATTGAGGTGTTTCGATGGAGGCTATATTTTGACGTACGTCGGGAAAAATCTTCTCTAAAGAAAAACGCAGCAACTGCTCCGACCTCTCGCCACGTTGAAGCGATGGCCCATAGGAGTCGAAAGAGTATCGCGTGTAGGTCGTGACGAAAGGAGCGAGCCAGCATAAGCCCTTCTCGGAGCACATCACGACTGAGCGTCTAGACGCGTTGCCTCTCACCAGGGGCAAAGGACGCACGCCTCAATGCATGGAGTAATACACTGGCATCTGCATATACCCCGCTGTCGGCCCCTTACCACCCATCGTCGCCAATCGGGCCCGTGCCTCTTTCTCCCTCTTCGCAGCCAATGCCGCCTCCTCCGGACTGAGCGTCTCGAACTCCTTCAACATCTGCTTCAATTTCCCCATTCCCACGCCAGCGACACCCGACATCGCGCTCAGTCGACTGCCTTTGAACAACCCAGACCCTGCGCCTAGGATGGAGCCATGGTTCTC